>Ga0172379_10003195_pt1 | contig 26707 bp, 21 predicted proteins | sample GrowelOW334metaG_FD_119756 | JGI IMG/M metagenome (GOLD analysis project Ga0172379, IMG submission 119756) | Groundwater microbial communities from an aquifer near a municipal landfill in Southern Ontario, Canada - Groundwater well OW334 metaG | ecosystem: Environmental > Aquatic > Deep...
GGCGTCTTTGAACAACAAATACGCCGCTCCGGCATCCGTCTGCAATGAAAGCGATTCCCCCAAGAAACACTCCAGCCCGGCAAAACCACCTGCGGCGTAACCGTTCCCTTTAGAATATATGCCCTTAAACGAACCGTAGTCACCCTCAATGCCCCAATAAGGAACAACGCCCGTCCTATCAAACCTGCCAGGAAAGAAATAAAGGCGTACACCTATTACCCGTATATCCTTCTCAGCTTGGCCGCGCAGTTCAATGGCGGTGGAATCGGAGAGGAAATCCCGTAATCCTACACCGGGATAGTTTATGTTAAGGTTAAATATACCATCACTAGACGCGGCACAAAGGTCGCTTACACATACGCAACCGGAGGCAAGCAAAGACGCAAGCAATAAAACCGCCTTGATCCTGATTCGGCGTTTCCGGATCCACACCATATTTCGGGCCCCCACTGCTTGGACAGTACCACCACGAAGAGTTTTCTTTCTGCCACGACATCTTTAGCTATACTTCGTATAGGTACCAAGTGACTTAGGATAATGTACATCACAGAAATCCGTTTGGCAAGGGGGGGGGGCAAAAGCGGGATTTTCCGCGGATTCCAGTTATTAATTTTCCTTATAACGCACTTAAGCAAATTGCTCTTGCCTTACAAGGTGTAATTGTTTAAGATAATTTTAACTCCGGCGGCGGACGGCCCGGTTCTTGAGAGCTTTTGCATTCCATAATTTAGGAGCTACTTCACATGGATATTACCTTCATAAAACGATTTGTTTTTACCTCCATAGGCAGAAAGGCCGTCATGGCCGTTTCCGGCCTGCTCCTGGGCGGGTTCATGGTGGTGCACCTGGCGGAAAACCTGCTGCTTTTCAAGGGCGAGGCTTTTTATAACGGCTGGGTGGATTTTTTGATCAGCAACCCAGTAACGCCATTCCTGGAAGTGGGCCTGGCCGCGCTGTTCGGCGTGCACGTAATAACCGGCGTCTGGGTGCGCATAGAGGATTTTCTAAACGCGCCCAGCGGCTATGAGTCCCGCAAATGGCAGGGCGGACGTACGGCCGGCTCGGCCACCATGCTTTATACCGCCGCCGCCATCCTGGCGTACCTGGCCTATCACATGCTCACCTTCCGCTTCGTGGATCACTCCATGGGCTTTTACCAGATGGTAACCTCCGCTTTCCGCCACCCGGTTTTTGTCACTATCTACGTGGCCGGCTCGGCTGCGCTGGCGCTGCACCTCAGCCACGGCATGCAGAGCGCCTTTCAGACCCTGGGCGTGAGTCACCCGAAATACACGCCGCTCATTAAAATCCTCGGCCTGCTTACCGCGCTGTCTATGGTCGGTTTCGCGCTGATCTCCCTTTATTATCTGACAGGCACGGACCTGAAAGCGGCCGAAACGAGCTTCGAGATGGTGGTAATACAGTAAAGAATTACGCTAATTTCAACGCACAAACGGAGATAACTATGAAACTTGACGCGAAAATACCGGCCGGGCCCCTTGAGAAAAAGTGGGACTCGTATAAATTCGACCTGAAACTCGTGAACCCCAATAACCGGCGCAAGTTCGACATCCTCGTCGTGGGTTCCGGGCTCGCCGGCGCTTCAGCCGCGGCCTCGCTGGGCGAGCTCGGCTTCAACGTCAAAGTTTTCACGCTGCACGACTCCCCCCGCCGCGCTCATTCCATAGCCGCTCAGGGCGGCATCAACGCCGCCAAGAATTACCCGAACGACGGCGATTCCATCTGGCGCCTCTTTCACGACACGGTAAAGGGCGGCGACTACCGTGCCCGCGAAGCCAACGTCTATCGCTTGGCGCAGATCTCCAACCAAATAATCGACCATTGCGCGGCCATCGGCGTGCCCTTTGGCAGAGACTACAGCGGCCTTCTGGCGAACCGCTCCTTCGGCGGCGCGCAGGTTTCGCGCACTTTTTACACCCGCGGCCAGACGGGCCAGCAGCTCCTCCTTGGCGCCTACTCCGCCATGATGCGCCAGGTGGCGGCCGGCACCGTCAGCGTGCTGCCCCGCCGCGAAATGGTGGATGTCGTGCTGAAGAACGGGGTCGCGCGCGGCATCACCGTCCGCAACCTGCTGACCGGGGAGCTCGAGTCCCACACCGGCCACGCCGTCCTGCTGTGCACCGGCGGCTACGCCAATGTTTTCTATCTTTCCACCAACGCCGCTTCCTGCAACGTATCCGCCGCCTGGGCGGCTTATAAGCGCGGGGCGGGTTTCGCAAACCCCTGCTTCACGCAGATCCATCCCACCTGCATACCGCGCTCTGGCGAGCACCAGTCAAAGCTCACACTGATGAGCGAGAGCCTGCGCAACGACGGCCGCATCTGGGTGCCAAAAGCCAAAGGGGACAAGCGCCCCGCTAACGACATCCCGGAGGCCGAGCGCGATTATTTCCTGGAAAGGCGCTACCCGGCGTTCGGCAACCTGGTGCCGCGCGACATAGCCTCGCGGGCGGCCAAAACCGTGGTGGACACCGGCTTCGGTGCGGGCCCCACCGGCCAGTCAGTCTACCTTGATTTCCGCGATTCGATAAAGCGCAAGGGTGCGGACAAGATCAAGGACGAATACGGCAACCTGTTCGACATGTATTATCAAATCACCGATGAGAACGGGTACAAGGCCCCTATGCGCATCTATCCGGCCCCGCACTACACCATGGGCGGACTCTGGGTGGACTATAACTTGATGACCACCATCCCCGGCTTGTTCGCCATGGGCGAGGCTAACTTCTCGGACCACGGCGCCAACCGCTTGGGCGCCAGCGCGCTCATGCAGGGTCTGGCCGACGGGTTCTTCATAGCGCCCTCCACCGTGAGCGGCTACCTGGCCGCCGGAAAATTCGAGGCTGCCTCCACCGCCGACAGAGAATTCGCCGATTCCTCCAAGGAGGTGCAGGAGCGCATCAACCGCCTGCTCACGGTAAAGGGCAAGAAAACCCCGTCCGAGCTGCACCGGCAGCTGGGCAACGTCATGTGGAACGACGTAGGCATGGGCCGCAACGAGACGACCCTCAAAAAGGCACTGAAAAAGATCCCGGAGATACGCGAAGAATTCTGGAAAAACGTCACGGTTTCGGGCGCCGACAAGGATTTCAACCAGCCCCTTGAAAAAGCTATGAAGATAGCCGATTTCATGGAGTTCTCGGAGCTTTTCGTAAGGGACGCGCTGGAACGAAAAGAATCCTGCGGCGGGCATTTCCGCGAGGAATCCTGCACCCCGGAAGGCGAAGCGAAGCGCGATGACGCGAACTTCTCGCACACCTCGGTCTGGGAATACCAGGGCGCTGAAAAAGCGGCTGTCCTCCACAAGGAACCGCTCACCTTCGAGCACATTAAAATGGCGGAGCGCAGCTACAAATAGGGCCGAAAAAATCTGGCTACTGCGGTCACAACGGAGAACTATCATGGACACCTCAAAACATTTTTCGGTCATCGTGCGCGTATGGCGGCAGGCGGGACGAAAAGAACCCGGGAAAATGGTTTCCTACAAGGTGCAGGACGTCTCGCCCGACATGTCCTTTCTTGAAATGCTGGACATCCTTAACGATACCCTGCTGAAGAAAGGCGACAGCCCCATAACCTTCGAAAGCGACTGCCGAGAAGGCATCTGCGGAAACTGCGGGCTGGTGGTCAACGGCGACGTGCACGGGCCGGACGAGCACTCCACCGTGTGCCAGCTGCATATGCGCCGGTTCAAGAACGGGGATGTCATAACCGTAGAGCCCTGGCGGGTAAAGACTTTCCCGGTGCTCAAGGACCTGGCCGTGGACCGCACCGCGTTGGACCGCCTGATAACGGCCGGGGGCTTTATTTCCACCAATACAGGCGCCGGGCCGGACGCCAATGCGATCCCGGTTGAGAAAGACAAAGCAGAGGAAGCCATGGATGCAGCCGCCTGCATAGGCTGCGGCGCCTGCGTGATCTCCTGCCCCAACGGCGCGGCCATGCTTTTCACCGGCGCTAAGATTTCACAATTGGCGCTGCTGCCGCAGGGAGGGCCGGAAAGAGCGCGGCGGGCGCTTGGCATGGTGGAAGCCATGGATAAGGAAGGCTTCGGCAACTGTTCCAATGAATACGAATGCGAAGCGGTCTGTCCCAAAGACGTGAAGGTGGCCAACATCGCCCGCATGAACCGGGAATTCCTGCTCGCCAACCTGCTCTCAAAGCGCTGACGGCTACCGGCATGACGGTCCGCCGCGAACAGGCCCATCTGCGCGGACTGCTGCATCAAACTATACTGAGCCGGGAGGCTCCCGAGGCGCTATTCATGAAACCAACTGTATCGGCGTTCACTTATCACGAACTTTTTGAACTGAAGCGGCCGACGGCTAAGTTTCGCCTGCTTTCCGCGGAGGGCGTTAAAATCATAAAGGCCGGGGACAGAGACATCCTCGAGATCGCGCCCGGTACTTTAACGGCCTTGGCCCGCGAAGCCTTCAGAGACGTCTCGTTTCTGCTGCGCCGCGCGCACAACGAGGCTGTGGCGGCCATTTTCTCCGATCCCGAAGCGTCCGAAAATGATAACTTCCTGGCCTTCTGCATGCTGGATAACGCCGCCATCTCCGCCAATTTCGAGCTGCCCTTCTGCCAGGACACCGGTACCGCCACCGTGGTGGCAAGAAAAGGCGAGCAGGTGTGGACCCGCGCCAACGATGAGGCGCTGCTGACCGAAGGTATCCGGGCGACCTATACCGGAGAAAACCTGCGCTATTCGCAGACGCTCGCCCTGGACATGTACAAAGAGAAGAATTCCGGCGACAACCTGCCCGCGCAGATAGATATCTATTCCAAACCCGGCCTGTCTTACGACTTCCTTTTCGTGGCAAAGGGCGGCGGTTCGGCCAATAAAACCATGCTTTTCCAGGAAACCAAAGCCACGCTGACTCCGGAAGCGCTCAAGCCCTTCCTGGTGGAGAAGATGAAGTCCCTCGGCACCGCCGCCTGCCCCCCCTACCACATAGCTTTCGTGATAGGAGGAACCTCCGCGGAAATGTGCCTGAAGACGGTCAAGCTGGCCTCCACCGGGTATCTTGACGGCTTGCCGGACAACCCTGGCAACACCGGCCGCGCCTTCCGCGACATGGGGCTGGAAGCTGACTTGCTGGCCGCCTCGCGCAAGCTCGGCTACGGCGCGCAGTTCGGCGGAAAATATTTCGCCCACGACGTCCGCGTAATACGCCTGCCGCGCCACGGGGCCTCTGCCCCTATAGGCATGGGCCTCTCCTGCTCCGCGGACAGAAACATCCTGGCGCGTATAGATAAGGACGGCGCCTGGCTGGAGGAAATGGACCGCAGCCCCGGCGGCCTTATTCCGAAAGAAATAAGGGCGCGCTTTTCTTCCTGCTCCAACTGCGTCAGCGTAGACCTTAACCGCCCCATGAAAGACATCCTGGCGGAACTCTCGAAACACCCGCTCGGTACCAGGCTTTCGATCAGCGGCCGCATAGTCGTAGCCCGCGACCTGGCCCACGCCAAGTTCAAAGGACTGCTGGATGGCGGCGCCGAACTGCCCGGCTATCTGCTGAAACACCCCGTCTATTACGCAGGGCCGGCAAAGCAGCCCCCCGGCAAGCCCTCAGGCTCCTTCGGCCCGACCACCGCGGGGCGCATGGACTCATATGTCGATCTGCTCCAGTCGAAAGGGGCGTCCATGGTAATGATAGCCAAGGGCAACCGCTCGCAGGCCGTGACCGACGCCTGCAAAAAACACGGCGGCTTCTACCTGGGTTCCCCTGGCGGCCCCGCCGCGCTGCTTGCCGAGCGCAACATAAAAAAGGTAGAAACTCTTGATTACCCGGAGCTGGGCATGGAGGCGGTCTGGGCCATAGAAGTGGAAGACTTCCCCGCTTTCCTGCTGGTGGACGATAAGGGCGGAGATTTCTACGGGAACATGAAATAGGCGACAGGAACGGGATGGCGCTATGCTTGCACGGAAAGCATTTACTTTGATCGAGCTCATGATAGTGGTCGCCATTATAGGGGTGCTGGCGGCTATTGCCATACCGAAATTCTCCAGCCTGGTGGACAAGTCCAAAGAGGGATACACGAAGGGCGCCCTGGCCACCATCCGCGCCGCCCTGTCGGTTTACTACGCCGACAATGAAGGGATATACCCCGCGGACGACCTGGCCTTGCTTACAGTGAGCGGGAAGTATATACCGGAGTTTCCCCTCACCAAGCTGCCGGGAACCAGCCATCCTAATTCAAGGGCCATAACCACCGCAGCCGACATGGCGTCGCTTATCTCGGACACCGCCGGGTGGGCCTATTTAAACAACAGGCTGGACGGTAACTGGGGAAAACTGACGGTTAACTGCAGCCATTCGGACTCCGGCGCGATCAACTGGAGCACCTACTAAACTTCTCCCTGCGCACCGTCCCTGATGAAACACCAGCATTTCCTGCCATTTTTCCTGGCGCTTATAGCATCTTATCTGGGCCTGCATTTTTACGCCGCCCGTTGGCTGGTTAAAAATTTTTCACTGCCCCCCGCCGCCGCCGCCTGGCTGCGCGCCGCATTTTTACTGGCGGCTTTTTTCGCACCGTTCACCATGTACCTCAAGCGGCAATGGCACGCCCCCGCGTTCGAGCCCATTTATACCGCCGGCTACGCCTGGATGGGCGTGATCCTGCTGGCGGCTTTTGTTTTTGCCTGCTTTGACCTGGCCGCCCTCGCGCTGCGCCGCAGCCGGGGCGACCTACGACTGGCGCAGACCGCCCTGGCGGCGCTGTTTTTAATCCTCGCCTGGGCTTTTTACGGCGGGCTTAAAGCGCCCGCCTTCAAAGAGATCTCCCTGGCGGTGAAGGACCTGCCGCCGGACCTGGAGGGCTACAGGATTGTCCAGGTTTCCGACATGCATATAGACTCCGCCTGGAAAGCGCGCCGGTTCGCCGAGATAGCGGGAAAAATAAACGCCGCCGGGGCGGACCTGGTAATAATAACGGGCGACCTCCTCGACCCGGGCATTGCCTGCACGGAAACCTTTGCCGCGCTGTCAGTAAAAATACAAAGCAGGCAGGGGGTTTTCGGCGCGCCGGGCAACCACGAATATTACTACGGGCTCGAGAAGGCGATGGCCTGCTACAAGAACCTGGGGATAACCCCCCTGGTTAACGCATCCGCCGACCTCGGTACCCTCCGGCTTATCGGCCTGGGGGATCTCCGGTCGGAAAACGCTTCAGGGACCGAAGTTAAAAACCTGCTGGAAAAACATAAGTCCGACAAGCTCACCGTGCTTTTGTCACATGAGCCGCTTTTTTATGACCTGATGGCCGCAACCGGGAACTACCTGGTATTTTCAGGGCACACGCATAAGGGCCAGCTGCTTCCCTTCGCCGTGATCACCAGGCTTTTTTATAAATATTTCTACGGGCTTTATCACATCAGCGGAAGCGTGTTTTATGTGACTTCCGGAGCTGGAACATGGGGCCCCGCCATGCGCTGGCTTGCCCCTGCCGAAATCCCCGTCTTCACGCTTAAAAAACTATAAGCCGCGTCCCGCCGCCCTTCCTTTCATTACCCTAAAGTCCCACGCGCGCCGGGCTGATTCCCAACCCCGGTTTGGGACCTTTGCGCCTTGCTGTTTTCCCCTGTTCAGTTAGAATATACATATCACAGGGAGGACATCAATGAACCGCACGATAAAAAACATCACGCTGACCGCCGCTATTTTATCCCTTACCCCTTACGCCTACGCTACCGGCTTCGCCGAAACACTTAATAGCCCCACCCAGAAAGCGCAAGCCAACAATATTCGCACCGCGGGAGAGGCGAAAGACACCTCCGCCATTGACGGCCTGGTGGCTAATGTGGAAACTTACCTGGCCGACGACCACACAAAAGGCCCGTACGAAGATAACCTCCAAGCGCGCCTTAAGGCTATAGATTCCATCTGGGCGCTGGGCGAGATCGGTTCCCCGCAGGTGATGTCGAAGCTTGAAAAATTCTATTCGGCCTCGGACGACGTCATACGGCTCAATTTGATAATAAGTATGGGTAAGCTCCAGGCTAATCCCTATTCCGCGCCCTATATAAGGAAGGTGGCAGCTTCGGCGGAGGTCGCGGGGAGCGTGCGCGCGGCGGCCTTCGAAATGCTGGAGGAGATGGGACAGTTCGCACCGGTCGCCGACCTGGTGCCGTCCAAGGAAGCCGGCATCGAGACCGGGGACCTTATCTATACCGGCGGCAGAGTAGGCAATATCGGCAGCTGGTTCAACACTGACCTGCCCATAGGCCACTCCGGGATCTTCACGGGGACGGAAATAAAGGACGGAAGGGTGTATGTGCTGATAGCTGACTGCGTTCCGAATGATTTCGTGCCGCCGGGCGTGCGCAACATCCGGCTATGGAAACATTTCACGCACGACTTCAAATTTCCCTATTACGGGAACCGGACCGCAAAGATACGCCCCTCGAGGACGCAGCAGGAAAAGATAGTAAAGCTGGCGCTGGAGATGGGCACGAAAGGCCTGCGCTACAGCGCCTCCCATTTCTCGCAGAAGGGGCCGACTGAATTCGACTGCGTGGGCTACACGGAATACATTTACGAGAAAGCCGGTGTAAACCCCACTCCCAACGGTTACGAAACCGGCCTGGGCTGGCCGCTGACCCCGTGGGAGCAGTTCGAAGCCACTATGCCGAACGTCGCCCCGCGGACCCAGCACTTTACCTCCGCCAAAATAATGCTCGCGCCCGAAGTTCCTGGCCGCGCCGCGGAGATGCTTGAAGCAGGCTTATTCGGAATAACCGCCGAACCGGTTGAAATAAACCTGGAAATAATCCCGGAACTGGCGGACTGACCGCAAAAAATCGCAAAAAAAATAGCCCGCTGCGCAGCGGGCTATTTTTTTGGGGTAATTTTTATTTTTCGCCGCGCAGCAGCAGGCGCGTATAGTTCCGGACAGTTTTCAGCGAGGTCAGGACGGAGTCACCGAACGGCAGGGCCGCCGGGGCGGCGTCCGAAAGTTTTTCTATAACATCCAGGCCGTTGCCTATCCCTTCAAGCAGAACCGGCTGTATGGCGTCGCCGTAGGCCGCGTCCCAGGTGCGCGCATAACCTTTTTCCAGGCCTTCCCTGTTGGCGTCATCCAGTATTATATAACCGCCCGGGACCACGGCCGGGAAAATATCGTAAAAAATAGACTCGCACTCGTAATCCTGCTGATGCGCGTCTATCAGCACCAGATCGAAGGGCCCCAGCGCCTCTATCAGACCTTTAGGCAGGTTATAGGACAGCAGCAGCCTTGTGCCATATAATTTAGGTTTTAGCGCAGCCAGCCTGAACTCCACCTTCGCCTGGCAGCCGGAATTCTCGAACGCCTCTTTAGCCAAAGCCGAATAGCGGGGAGAATCGTCTATGGAAAGCAGGTAGTTGTCCGACGCCGCCTCAATTTCGCGCGCCATCATCAGCGTCGAAAAACCCGAGCCGAACTCAAGTATTCGTTTCGCCCCGAGGGCCTGTATAAAAGCCGCCAGGAACCGGCAGGAAGAAGGGTCCATAGCCCCCGGCCCCGGGTAATCGAGCCTGGAGAGAGGCACCTTGTCCATTTCCGCCACAGCGGCGGCAATATAAGAGTTCATAGTTCAGTGCAGCTACGGGATAATATTAGCATTTGGCTCACAGCCGCTCCAAAGAACGCGGGCCGCAGTTGAGCAGCAGGTCCAAGGCCGACATATCCGGCTCGAACCCGTGAAAAGCCTGCGGGTATTGCCCCGGGGTGAATTCCTGCCAGGATAATTTTATTCCAGCGCCGCTGAAAACCGAGGGATCCAGATAGTCCTTCGCCCCTGCGCCGGAAAGATATTCTCCGGCGCCGACGGCCGCGCAGAGGCGGGCCAGGCGCGCGCTGGAGGCCTCCGCCACCTTAAACCCGGAAGAAAGCGCGACCGGGGTTTGTATGCCGAAGCCGGCCCGCAGAAAATCCTGCGTCGCCAGGGCCAGTTCCGAAAGCTTCCGGTACTCCCGCGCGTAAAGCGCCTCCAGTGCCGGCAGGTGCTCCCTGAAGAACGGGGCGCGCGCGTAGCTAAGCTTAAGGGCACGCAGGTGCTCCGCGCGCCAGGTTGAGGAATTATCCAGTTCAACTTCATTTATCTTCTGAGAGAACCTGCCCTTCGAAATTACAGGGACGGTCAGGTACTGCCAGCCGTGCGCGGTGCGTATGCGGTTGCGGTTCTGGAATTCCCGCTTTTCGAACTGTACGTCGTCAAGGTAAATAAAAATATCCGCCGCGCGCATCTTCGCGAAAAAGCGCAGGCCCGGCCAGTATTGAAGTTGGTGTATCGCTGCTTTCATTTGTGCGCAAAGGCCGCCTCCAGCCACTAGTATAGAATTTTAAAGGCGCCGGTAAAATCCCACCCGCCCAGCAGGCAAACCTGGCAAACTGGAAACATTGTCGTTATTTCCTTACCTGCAGACCCAGCTCTTCCGGATATACCTTCCTGGACAAGCGGCTCAGGACCAGAAAGCCGCCGACGCTGTCTTTTTGGAAACCGACATTCAGCTCTCTAAGCCGGCCCAAAGCCGACCCGGCCTGGCTGGGCGCAAGAACCGCGTTGATAATGAACGCCGGCTCGCTGCCGCTCCTGACTTGCCGGGTATATTCCGGATACCTGTCGAAAAAATCTGCGTGGTTCAGGGTAGGTGAAACCACAACCGCCTCTTTTGTCAGGAACGTTACCAGATACGCGGTCTCGTAATCCGAGAAAGCGTATTTCAGACCTGTCCGCTCAAGATGGGCGGCAAGCTCGTCGATATCGTTAAGCGGTTTTCTCGCGAGCGTGTTAACTACGGTGGAAATATTAACGCAAATCACAGCCGCTAAAATAAGGGCCGCCATTTTCCGGTTGTGAGCGCGGCCAAGTTCGAACAGACGCCCCAGCAGCAGCGGCGCCGCCGCGTAAAGCGGCACCGCGTACCTGAACCCGGCAGGCGCGCTGAGCACAAACGCGTAGAACGCCGCAAAAAGCGCGGTATGAACGACAGCGATATCCGCCGGCGCCGGGAAGATATTCGCCTTTATCCTGCCGGCAGCCTCCTTAACGGCGAGAGCGGCCGACGCCGCCAACAGCGCAAGGTTAAGCAGGCCGGCGGCCTCCATATATGAGACAGGGAGCTTAAAAAGATTCTGTGGCCCAGCTAAGATTTTTCCAATAACCTTTCCGGCCAGCACGGCCGCTTTGTGCGGCTCGCCAAGAAAGCTTCTGTCAAGGTTGAATAACCGCCCGCCCAGCCTGTAAAGAGCGGCGTACGGATATTCAAGATTATACGCCAGCGCCGGGACGTACCCCACGGCGACCCCGATGGAGAAGTAAGGCAGGCAGGTTTTCCAGAAGTCTTTTTTTTCGGCGGCGGCGAAGAAGATCAGCACCCCGGCGGAAGCCGGCAGCACCCCGGGCGACAACCACAACCCGAAACCGGCGGCAGCTCCGGCGAGAAAGTAATACAAACCCGGGCGCATTGGCCTGGCTGACAGGCGGCGGGCGGCGAAAAGAAAAAGTATGCCTGAACACGCCAAAGCTTCCGCGTATGACGGCGCGAAATACATGGAGTACTGCAGGATATGCACCGGCGGGAACAGGCAGAGCAGGAAAACTGCCAGAGCCCCTGCCGGGCTCAGCACCCGACTGGCCAGCGTGTACAGTGAAATTATCCACAGCCAGGCGATCAGGATTGCCGACAGCGCGCCCGCGGTTTTTGAAACTCCAAAGACAGCGAAAAGAACTGCCGCTATATAGCTGGAAAGAGTTCCGCCGTAGTGGGCGCCCCAGAAATACAGCGGGAATTCCTTCAGTTGGCTGATATGCAGGGCCATGAGCCCGGTCACCGCGCAGTCGCCGTTGAAAATGAACGAGCCCAACTGCAGAAATACCGCCGCCACGCTGGCGGCTATAGCAATTTTTTTTATCGAAGGCGTGGTCGTGTTTTCCGGCTGCCGCGGTGCAGGGTGGTCCATTCAGCCTCCTGCCGCCTCATACAGGGTTTTTTCAACCTCCGCCGCGTATTTTTCCCAGGAATAATTCAGCTCGACGAATGCGCGGCACCGCGCACGCAGCCCGGCCTTGTTCTGGGAGTTGGAGGCCATAAAATCCTTTATGCCCTGCGCGATGGCCGCGGGGCTTTCGTCCTTAAGCAGGAACTCCGGACCAAAACCGCCCAGCACTTCCACATTGGCCGCCACTGGCGTCGCCAGCACCGGGGTGCCGCAGGCCAGCGCTTCCAGGGTGACCAGGCCGAACCCTTCCAGCAGCCGCGTGGGCAGCACGAAAAGGTCCGCGCACTGGTAATACAGCGGGAGGTCGCTCTCGGGGATATACCCCTCCAGCCTGACATGCCCCGCCAGAGCGCGCTCCGCTATCATACGCTCCAGTTTTTCCCGCAGGTAGCCGCGCCCGCCAATGATGAAGAGGGTTTCCGGATGCTCTTTGACGATCTCGGCCGCCGCCTCCACCAGATTTTCCAACCCCATGCGCGATACCAGATTGCGCACGGTGAAGACCACGAACCTGTTACCACCTATATTAAGCTTTCTTCTAAGCCCGGAGATATCGTCCGCGGGCGAAAATTTCACCGTGTTCACGCCGTACGGAACTATTTGGGAACGCTGCCCGTGGGCGGCCGAAAGCTTCCCCGCCATGAAGCGGCTGCCGGTAAATATAACCTTGGAGGCCTTAAGCGCCGAGCTCTCCAATAATTTCCTGGCCAGCGCACCGATCTTCGCCAGCACCGAGTTTATTTTCAGATCGGAGTTCCTTATCGAGTACTCTTCGCCCCAGGGAGAATGGAAATGATACAACGCCGGAATGCCTTTAAAGTAGCGCAGCGCGAGCAGGGCGGTATAGGGATGGTGCAGCGCCAGGGCGTCCACACGGCTGTAACGCTTTAACACCGTAGCCGCCGCGGCGCCGAACCTGAACGGATTGCTGTAATAGCGATGGACTTCCAGGCCGTCCACGGTCTCGAAATCCCGCCTGCCCGCTACCCCCTTGGTAAAGACTATGACCTTGTGCCCCATGGCGGCCAGGCGCCGCGCGGTCTCCCACGCCGTCCTGCCCGAGCCGCCCTCGTCGTCGTACGGTATTATGTCGGTAGCTACCACGATGGTCAGCGCCCCCGCGCGCGCCCCTATCCCGGGGTCGAAGCCGCCGCCAGCGGACTTCGCCCTCCCGGAAAGCCACAATTCGAACGTAACCGCCGCGTGCAGCTGGTCCGCCAGGTTGCGGCGGCCGCTTCCGTGCTCGCTGATCAGCGCCCCGGCATAATCGGCGGAAAGGCAGCCGCTTTTCTTCAAGGCAGCCGGACTCAGAATGTCCCGGACGAATTCCCCCATATCCTCCTTATACCAACGCGCCAGCGGCACCTGGAAGCCCTGCTTCGGCCCACGCAGCACCGCTTCAGGCAGGCGCGGGGCCATCAGCTTTTTAAGAAGATACTTAAGCGTGAACCCGCGCGTTTTCAGCGCCAACGGAGCCCCGGCCATTAATTCCGCCAGGCGCACGTCGAGGAAAGGCACCCGCAGCTCCAGAGAATTCGCCATGGAGGTGCGGTCTGCCAGGCACAGCAGATCGTCCGAAAGGTAATTTCTGACCTCGAAGGCGAAGATGTCTTCGGGCCCTGACAACCTTCCCGGCAGAATATTGAACGGCCCGGCCAGCGCCCCGGAAAGCCCGGCCGAGTATAGTTTTTCCCGCTCTTCCCGCGTGAAATATGAAAGCCAGTTCGTATACGCCGTTCTAAAACCGAAGCGGCCGCCGCTGATAAATCTCTTTATCCGGCCCGGAGTATTTTTGGCGCCGTAAGACTCCGGCAAATGCCGCGCCGCCGCCCAGAGCCCTGCCCGGACAAAAGACGGCAGCCCCAGGTAGGCAGGCAGGAGCCTCGCCCCCAGGTGCCGCGGGTATCCGCCGAACATTTCGTCACCGCCGATGCCGGTCAGGGCCACCGTCACTTTTTTCCGGGCCTCGGCGGTCACCAGGTAAGTGGGAATGGCGGAGGCGTCCGCGAAAGGCTCGTCGAAATGCACGGCCATTTTTTCAATAACGGTCCGTGGATCCGGATCAAGAAAAATCTCGTGATGATCCGTTCCGAAATGCCCGGACAGTATGCGCGCCGCGGCGGTCTCGTTGAAGCTGGCGTCCTTTGAGCCGTAGCCGACAGTGAAAGTTTTCACCGGCTCCTTCAGGGTCCGGCTCATGTAATAAAGCGCCGTAGAGGAATCCATCCCGCCCGAGAGAAGCAGCCCCAGCGGAACGTCGGAGACCAGCTGTTCGGAAACGCTCCTGCCCAGCAGGTCGTCTATCGCCTCCAGCAATTCTTCCTCTGAGCGCGGCACGGCGATGCCCCGGACCGGCAGGTTCCAGTAGGAACTTACTTTAGCGCCTCCGGCGTGGAAAACCAGGGTCTGCGCGGGCTCGAGTTTTTTTACGTGCTTATATACCGTGCGGGGCGCCGGGATATACAAATGCGTGAAATAGGCGTCAATGGCGGCCGGGTCCAGTTCGTCGGGGATCTCGGCACCCAGCGGCAGGGCTTTAAGCTCCGATGCGAAGAAAAGCTTCTCTCCGCACACCGCGTAAAAAAGCGGTTTTATCCCGAACTGATCCCGGGCCAGCAGCAGCTCTTCCGTTTTTGAATCCCAGACGGCGAACGCGAACATCCCGCGCAGGCGGGAGGCCATGCCCTGCCCGTGCTCCTCGTACAGGTGCACCAGAACCTCGGTATCGCTCTGGCTGCTGAAGCGGTGGCCTTTGCCCTCAAGCTCCGCGCGCAATTCCTTAAAATTGTAGATCTCCCCGTTAAAAACTACCCGCACCCTGCCGTCCTCATTGGCCATCGGCTGCGCCCCGGTGACCAGGTCTATGATCTTTAGCCGTCTCATCCCCAGGCTGACCCGTTCGCCTTCCGTAAAATAACCGTCGGCGTCGGGCCCGCGGTGCGCCAGGCGGGCGGTCATGCCTTTAAGCAGAACGTCGTTTTTATAACCGGAGAATCCGCAGATGCCGCACATTATACCGCTCCTTTTGCCGCTCTTAAGTCCGTATTTCCCGCTCTATTTAATTTTCACAAGCCTGTAGAGTACGCCTCTTTGCTTCAGGGCGTATTTTTTCTTTAATTCCTGCAGGTGATAGTCCAGCTCCAATTGCGCGCTCGCAAGATAGACGGGCACCGTCTTGATGTTTGCTTCAATCAGTCCCAGATCAACCTTACTGAACGGATAATCTACAAACAGCAGCCGCAAATCGCCCCGGGACTGCGCCACTTCCCTGAAGTAGTCGAGCACCTTTATAACAGTATAATCCGCGTAGATGATACTGCCTGGTTCAGCCGCGCGGAACACCTCATTCGCGTATAAAGACGGTCCCCGCTCATTTCTTTTCCAGGGAACAAGGAAGAACGCGTTGTTGTACCGGTACGGGATAGTCCTGGCGCCCACCAGGTCTATGCCGTACTTCTCCACGGCCGCCAGGGTGCCCGGATAGAAACCAAAGGGCAGGGCTGTCAGCGCGATTAAAACCGCGGCCTTGCTAACCGCTCCGTACTGGCCGGCGCTTTCGATTAAATATCTTGAGCCCAGCCCTATCCAGACGGCAAAAACAACGTAACTGCCGATATAAAGAGAATACTGTTTTTGCAACCCGTAATGCAGAACAAAGAACACGTTGCAGAAGAACATCAGCGCCAATGTCTTAAACGTTGTCCCGTCTTTTGTCCGGCAGGCTATCGCGCCAGCGGTTCCCAGGCAGAAACCCGCAACCGGGAATTGATAGCTAAGCATAGCCAGGTATTTCGCGGAACCCAGCAGCAGTTCAAAAGGATTTTTAAAATACACCCAACTGTTCGAAGGGTCACGGCTGACATGGCCCAGCAAGCCGGAAATCCCGGCATTAGAACCCGTGTGCCACGCGACGATTATAGCGGTGGCAAAACCCAGAAGCGCCGCTCCCAGCAGCCACAGCACTTGCTCATATCCGATAGCCGATTTCCTCCCGGAAGCAATCAGGCAATATAATAAGCCCGGCGCCATAAGTATTATGACAAGGTGCGCGTAGGTCCCCAGGCAAAAGAAAAAGCAAGCGAGATATAGACTGCGACAGGTTCCCTCCTTACTCCATTTCAGCGCAAAATACAGCGCCAGGGCCAGGAAAAAAGTGTAAAAGGTATAGCTTTCCGCGATTACGCTTAAAAAGAATAGGGTGTGTGACACCGCGAGTGAAGCCGCCGCGGCCAATGCGGAGAAAACTGAATCGGTAAGATAAGCGACAATCATAAAAACCGCGGCAACTGTAGCCGCGCCCCAGAAGGCGGACATAAGATTTAACCGGTACGCGTAACTGCCGAATGGCAGGCGCCCGAATAACTGCCCCGCTATAGTGTGGAGGGAATGCATAGACGGGGCTACGCCAAGGTGACTGGTATAGCTTTGCAGACAAAGCTTGGCGCTGTCGCCCCATATTACGTCCGGAGCCAGGTTATACAGATAGAGCGAAAATGCGCAGCAGAAGACGCCGACGGCGGCGACTTGATCCCGGAAGGTCCCGCTGCGGCCGCCGGCCGGATTGGTGGTCGTTGCTTGCATGACGTCAGCGGCTCAGGACCGACTCCATTACCCCAAGAATTATCGCCGCAGACTTTTCCGGCAAATAAACAGCCGCCCTGGCCAAACCCCTGTCCTTAAGAGCGCCGGCCAGAACCGCGTCCTTTAAGACGGTCTGCATCAAACCGCTCATTTCCCCGGGATCGGAGGGCGAAAAGTAGAGACAGGCTTCCCCCAGGATTTCCGGCATGCAGGACGCTTTGGAACTTATTACCGGACAGCTGCAGGCCATGGCCTCTAAAGGCGGCAGTCCGAAGCCTTCGCAGAAAGAAGGGAAAACGAACAGAGAGGCGGCGCTGTAAAGCTCCGGCAGGTCTTCCTCCCGGATACGCTCTATAGATACGCAGGAGCCCGCCCCTGGTGGCAGAGCGGACGGGCGATACCCGGACGCGCCGGCCAGCACCAGTGAATATTCCTTTTTCAGCTCTTCAGGCAGAAAGCCGTAAGCCTTTACAAGTCCGTCAAAGTTTTTATGCGGGCAGGAGTTACCGACCGAAAGAATATACCGCCCCTCTATCTTATACCTGGCCCTGACCGCTCCACTATCAGGCGCCGCGTGAAAAACATTCCGGTCCACTCCGGCGTAGGCAACCGATATTTTCCCCGGGCTGACACCCAGCAGGCTTTCAATGTCCCGCTTTGAGTTAAGGGAATCGGTCAGCACCGCCGAAGCTTTTGTGGCGTAAGCCCTCATAACCGGCTTAAACAAATCCGGGTAAGCACAGTAACCGGGGTAGATAAGGTTGGTGAGATCGTGGATGGTTATAAGACAGGGCACACGGGTAAAAAAACAGGTTTTATAGTATGGGGAAAAGAAAAGATCACAATGCTGACTCCGTAGAACGGCCGGAAGCCTCACCTGCTCCCAAACCTGCGTGTTGCCGCCCGGGACCGCAAGGAATGAAACATTGCCGGGAAGTTCGAAAGGGATTGTGGTATCGGCCGAGCCCAGCAGCAGGAAGCGCCAATCCGGGCGCAGGCCCGGGGCACAGCAAATAAAATTCTGCAGGAACCGGCCTATCCCGGTAATTCTTCCTTTATAGAATTCCCTGCAGTCGACGGCGATCTTTTTAGTCATTTTTCTGCGCTTCCAGTAATTTAGCGTACATTACTACGATCGTCAGCCCGGACGAGAAAGAGATAAAAAGCCCTCGCAAGCCGTCCATAAACCCTTTCTGCAGAAGGTACTTGCGAGAAAACCAGTACGCGGGCTTTATAAAAAATAGCAGGAAAAAATTCGCGGCAGTTACCCGCCTCCCCTTCGCCTGCTCTTCTCCGGCCAGCCTGGTGGTGTAGCGGTTAAACTTCTCGAAGTACTGCGCCAGGGAGCAGTAACTGTGGTGGATGAGCGGGTTTTTCAGCCGGGCTGCGCGGCGCTCATCGGCCAGCCTGGGAACGTCGTGAATATTCAGCGGCCACTTGGCGGCACCCTTGCGGAAAAGCCTTATTATGTAATCCGGAGACCAACCGCAGCCTGTTATGCGTTTCCCGATGAAATAATTATCCCTGGGAAGATAAAACCCGTCGATGCTGCCCAGATCGGAGGCAAGCCGTGCCAGGATCTCGTCCTTTAAACCGGCGCTCACCACCTCGTCGGCGTCCAGGCTCAATATCCACCCGCAGCCGGCGTTTTCCAGCCCAAGGTTCTTGTTTTCGTGGAAACTTCCGCGGGCGTCGTTCACTATCACTTTGCCGGTATATTCGCGGCAGATCTCCACGGTCCGGTCAGCGCTGCAATCGTCCACGACAACTATTTCATCCGCCCATTTTACCGCTTCAAGGCAGGCGCGGATATTCTTTTCCTCGTTCTTAACGGCCAGGACAACGGATAATTCAGGCATATTCTTTCAGACCCCCGCCGTTAGGAACAACTCCGAATAAACCCGTTCGATATCACGGACATGCTGCTCAATGCTGAAACAGTTTTTCACCTTTTCCCGCCCGTTCCTGCCCAGCTCCGCGGCCCTGCCCGGTGAAGAAAGCAGGCCCGTAACGGCCGCAGCATATGCGTCGGAGTCGCCGCATTCGACAAGCATCCCGTCTTTGCCGTTCTCGATTATCTCCGGCATACCGCCGGCGTTACCGGCAACTATAGGCTTGCCGCAGGCCATGGTCTCTACGAGCGTGCGGCCGAATGCTTCCAATCCGTCAGAGGCGGCCACTACTACGTCACACAAGGTTATCAGCTCGGGGATGTCGTTCCTGTGCCCGGTAAAATTCACCTTATCGTCCAACCCGAGGGTGGCGGCATAAGCCTTCAGCTCCCGCAAATAAGCCTCTTCCCCCGCGCCGACGATAAGAAAAATGCAATCGCCGAAGCTTTCGCTTACTGTTTTCGCCATTTGCAGGAATACCGCGTGTCCCTTAAAGGGCACCAGCCGGCCTATCATACCTATAACTTTCCTGCCGGGGGATATCCCGAACTCTTTTCGCTGGCGGTCCGGACTGATCCCCGGCGCGAACCGCAGCGTGTCCACGGCATTGAAGACTTTCACCATTTTCCCCGTAAACGGGGAAAATCTCCGGCCTACCGCGGCGCTGATGACTACTATTTTGCTGCTCAGGGCGGCGATAACCTTATCCTTCCAACCCGCCTGTTCAAGCACGCGGACATGCCAGACAAAAGGAACCCCCTGTAATTTCGCGCACAGGGCAGCCAGGAAGCTCAGCCGGGTGGTGGCGCTGTTGCAATGGACCAGGTCCGGTGAAAGTTGCCACAGCGCCCGCCATACCGCTGAAAAAGAGACAGCCACCTTCCGTAACGGGAGCCCCTCAGCGCGAACGTCATTTCCGAAACCGCCGTCCGGCCCCGCGGGAATAACCACCGCAAGTTCGAACTTCTCCTTCGACAGGCCGCGCAGCAGCAGCAGCAGGCTTTTCTGCCCTCCGCCCTGCACCGGGAATAGCGGGGTGTCTATAAAAAGTATTTTTTTATTGCTCCCCATTCAGTATGTCCCCGCTGTCTCCCGTATTTTCCCGGCTGCGGCTGGAAAGCTCTTACGGCCGCTTTGTTCGAACAAGACAATCTGGATATCCCCGAATTTATGATCTTCCGTTAATTTTATTTTTTTCGCCAGGAGACCGCGGTAAACGCCGCTTCTGGCCCAATTATGCGACAGCACAAGCCAAACCCTATTATATGCCATATACTCTTCGGGCACAAATAACGGCGCCTTCGACGGCAGGCCCGCGATCTTTCCGCGGCCTGAATAATAAAAACTGAACGGATAGCTCATCTGGCTGCCGTCAAACAGTATTATGTCTTTTTCTTCGGCGCTGCGCCCCACAAAGGCGGCCACCTCCCTCCAGTTTTCAGGGTTAAAGTTCAGGACCGAATACAGCGAGGCGAAATTCACCGCCAGGATAACGGACAGCACCAGGCCCCGTATTTTACCGGGGAGGGATTCCAGCCCCATGATAAATATATATGCGAACAGCGGATATGCCCAGGCGACGTATTTGGCGCTGTACAGGACTTTCGGTATTTTCAGCGAAACGGCGAAAACGAGCCCCAGGGAAACCGCCGCCAGCCAGAGTGACAGGCGCAAGCGCAGGTCCCCGCGCCTATTTCCTGCTCCCTTCACCAGAACCGGTGCGATTACGGAGAATAAAACCAGAAAATAACCCAGCTTTATCCCGCGGATCTCGCTGAACTTCAGGAGGCTTTCCGAATAGGCGAGGGCGTAAGGCAGATAGGCCAGGATGGCGCCGCTGGGGAGCTCAAAGAGTTTTTCAGAGGCGAAGCTTCCTGCGTAGGAAGGGTTGAAGATATAGAGCAGCGGCAGAGAAAATAAGATTATCGAGAAAAAGGCGTACGCGTAGAACGCGGGTTTTGAAACGGAATTCTTCCTGAGCACCAGGTACACCGCGATAAAGGCGACGACCAACGCCCCAAAGGGATAAAAATTATAAAGCGCCAGGACGCAGAACAGGACCAAAAGCGCGAAGTCGGAGCGCTTCTCCCGCTCGAAAGTCCTGACATAGTAATAGCACGCGGCCGAGCTGAAGAAAATGCTAAAAGCATGCATTCGCGCTATAGAGCCCTCGAAGATCAAAAAGGCGCTGAACCCGGCCAGCAGCAAAACCGGGACTCCGGCGTTTATGAATTTGGTAAGGTAGAAAATAGATAGGAAACCGAAAAGCGCGAATATCCACCTTATACCTGCCCCCGTCTGGGCGACGGTAAAGAACTTATGCAGCAATAACGTCAGCGGAGGGCTGACGTCCGCCTTCGCTTCTCTTATCACCCCGCCCGGCGGCAAGTGCCCCACGGTATTTGACCAGGCCTCATCGAGCGTGATGGGGAAATTAACTACGAAATAGGCGCGGCAGAAAAAAGCCGCCGCCAGGATCGAGAAGACTATAACGCTTTTTCTGTTCATTTTAGCAGCGCGGAGTAAACCGCGTAAGTCTCCCGAGCCGCGGCTTCCCACGAATATTCCGCGGCCTGGGCGAAATTGCTCCGCCCCATAGCCGCGAGGTCGGACCGCAGAGCTTTCTTAAGTGAGAGCGCTAGCCCCTCTGGATCGCAGCTGTCATACATAACGCTCCCCTCAGGGCCCAGGATCTCCTTTATATAACCCAAGGAAGGCGCTATTACGGGCTTGCCGAAAGAAAGCGCCAGCAACAAGACCGCCGAGGTGGTGATCTCAAGATAAGGCAGAACCACAGCATCGGCAGCGTTCATGTAAATCTGCACCTCGTCCTCCGGCACAAAGTTCAGGAAAACTTTTATCCTCACGTCGCCCTTTACGGCGGCTTCCAGGTCTTTTTTAATTTCCTCGTCATAAGGCTGCCCCGCTATCAACAGCCTCGCCTCTGAATCAGCAACCTCTTTAAAAGATTTTACAAGTTCAAAGACGCCCTTGTACCGCCGGATATTCCCGAAAAATAAAAACACTTTCCCGGCCGTCCCGATGCCGAGACGCGCCCTGGCCTCCGCTCCGGAGACCAGGTTCTTATAGGAGGACACATAATTGCCCTGGCCGATCACGAAGATGCCGGCGTCGTCTTTTAAGCCGTACAGCTCCCTTACCTCTTTTTTATGGGCGGCGCCGTGCACGATCAGCGCGTCGGCGAAGCGCACCGCCAGCCTGTTGAAAAACAGCTCCAGGCGGTATTGGTATCGCTCATGATTGTAGAGGTTATGAATGGTCCAGACTATCCTTACGCCCGCAACCCTGCAGCATGCAAGTTCGAAAATAAAAAGCAGCGATTTCACAAAACTGACCGGGAGATTCCTTCCGAGAAGATAGGGGTTTAGCCAGTGAAAATGCACGACAGCCGGGCGGTATTTTATTAAAGACCTGACTACGGGCAGGAACGAAGTCCGCAAGCCGGGAAAAACCTCCACCTTCAGCTTCGCCAGCTGCTCCTTCAGCGTCTTCTGGTAGAAGTGCGCCTCATCATAGGGCAGAAAGACTATGACCATTTAAAAAGGCTCCATGTTAAAAGGGAAAACCGGTTCCCTATTTTAAGCCGGGTGTTTTTTCTGTCCCCGCGGAAGATAAGCTTAACGAGCAGGATAAAAACAAAAAGCGCGGACCATAGCGCCAAAGCCGCCCTGAACAGCAGGGCTGCCGGACGCCCGGAATGTTTTGAATGATAATAGTAAAGACTCTTGTAGTAGTCCACGCTTCTCACATTGCTCAGCCGGCTGCTTTTCCCCTTGTGATGGATCACTTCCGCGCCGGGCACGAAGTATACTTTCCCGCCCTGGTCCGTTATTCTCCGGCAGAGGTCCGTATCCTCTGCGTACATGAAGATCTTTTCGTCGAACCCGCCGGCTTTTTCAAAGATCTCCCTCCTCACGGCGAAAGCGGCTCCAACCACCCAGTCGACCTCCGCCGGTTCCATGAATACTTCCAGGTCATAAAGCGAATGGCGGGCTGCCCGGTTCTTCGGGAAATAATAATGGAATTCGAAAACTTCGAATATTGAAAACATAACCCCGAAAAACCTTCTGTAGGAGTCCTGGTAGGAGCCGTCCGGCCAGAGCAGCTTCGCCCCCGCCACAGCGACGTTCCCGTTCTCCTCCAGGAAGGCGAAGAGTGTGTCAAGGGCCTTTTCTTTAAGTTCCGTATCCGGGTTGAGAAAAAAAAGGTGTCTGCCGCGGGAATGTTTCGCGCCGAGATTGCACGCTTTGGGGAAACCCAGGTTTTCCCGGCATTCAATAAACCTCACCGCGGGAAACCGGGTTTTCACCTCGGCGGCCGTCCCGTCCGCAGAGGCGTTGTCCACCACTATGATCTCATAATCCTTGCCCGAACTCCGCTCGTAAACCGAGTCAATGCAGCGGAGCAGCAGGTCGCGCACGTTCCAACTGACAATTATCACCGAGATCCCGCAGGCGGGACCCGTAGGTCCCGGCTTCGTATTTTCACCTTCCGGCACGGAGATTATTTCCATTTAAAAAGAAGAGCGCGGCGGCACTTATTTGCCCCACCCGGCCAGTATGGACTCCCTGAGCTTCTTATACCGTTCACTTACCAAGAGTTCCCTGAACTCATATTTTTCCCAGAGCTTGATATAGGCAAGAGCCCGGTAAAAAGCCATCATGAGGCAGAGAGAAAAGCCCCTGACCCCGTTCTTGTAGCCGCTATGCCGTATAAACCGCCAATAAAACTCGCTCAAAGCGGCCCGGAAAAGGCCGAGATAGGAAAAAATCACGCCCTTGTCAAAAAGATGCTGCGCCTCTACATCCGTATACCTGTTTAATTTTTCCACGAATTGGGCGCTGTCGCTGTAGTTGAAATGGGAAATGCAGTTGGCTTCCGCCGGCTCGAGGCGCACGACGCGGGCACCAGGCGCCCGCTGCATATAATCGTGAATAGTTTCGGTAAATATTATCTTTCCTTTCCTGAAGAAGCGGGGCGGCGCCGTTGCGCCCCAGCCGCTGTGGCCTACCCGGTCGCCCATTATATAGTTATTGAAAGGGACTTCCACGATATCGGCCTCATTCTTGAGTGCGAGCCCTGTAAGGGCCAGGGAGAGGCTGTGCGGGACCATTTCATCAGCATCGACCAGCAGTATCCAGTCACCGTCCGCTTTCTCCACCGCGAATTTCTTAGCTACGTCAAAAACCTCCAGTCGGGGGTGGCTGTAAACACGGTCGGTATACTCCTTCGCTATCTCCCGCGTGCGGTCGGAGCTTTCCATATCCACCACTATTATTTCCGAGCACCAGCGCACGGTTTCGAGACAGTAACGTATGTTGGCCTCCTCATTTCTCGCGAGGAGGACCGCCGATATCTTAGGCTTACCGGTTTTAGGCGCAGAATTTGATTCCATAGAATAAGCAAGCCCCGCTTTTACAATTTACCGCCTGTTTTAACCGCATAGACCTCTATCAGGCCGCCCTTGCCGGCTTTCCACCAAAGCCTCTGCAGCAAGGGTATAAGGAACAGCCCCGCCAGCCAAACCAGCTTGCGCAGCACCCTGCCGGCAAGCCCCCGTGCGCGCAGCCCCGAGAAGATATTCCCGCTGAAATCCGAAGCGGGTTCCCACGTTCGCACCGCCCTCACGCTGAAACCCTGCGCCTCGATCAGGCGGCGCATAGCCCCCGGAGTAAAATGATACAAATGGTCAGGGGGGGTCAGCCAGCGCCAGTTCTCCTTCATCAGCCGGGCCATATAACTGTCAAGGTTCGGCGACTGCACCACCAGGAGCCCGCCGCTTTTTAAAACCCTGTTCACGGCCGCCAGTAAACCCCGCGGCTCAGGCGCATGCTCCAGCACGTCGAACAATGTTACGATGTCGAACGCCCCGTCCGGAAAGCCGGCGACCTGCAGGGCCGAGGCGCGGATATCAAGGCCGAATTTTCCCCTGCCGTAAACCGCACAGTCGCCGTTCAGTTCCACCCCGGTTACGGCAAACCCCTCCTGCCTGGCGGCCTTCATGAACAGGCCGATGCTGCACCCCACGTCCAGCAGGGCGCCGGCCGGCCTGAACCGCTTTATGCGCGCCAGGTACCCGCCGTACCTTGCTTCAAGCTCTTTTTCCCTGACGGCATAGACAGCGGCGCGCTGTTCCCCGCTATAGGTAGTCCTGTTCAGCTCACCGGCCTGCCCGGCCTCGGGAAAAGGCGAGGTAACCCCCAGCCCGCAAGCTCCGCATTTAAGGATGGAGTACTCCCCCTGCCGCCCCCAGACGTCAAAAGCGGTGCCGCCGCATACGGCGCAGGCTCTCAGCACGGTTTCCTCCATGATATTGAAAGCGCACGCCGGAAGAACGACCGATAACCGGTCATTCGGCCCCCTGGACCATTATCACATACGCCGGGCCGCTAATCGGGGTAAACTCACACATGATTTCTGCCTTAATGATGCTTAAACATGCACAGCGCTCTCAACACCTTAAACTCAGCACACACATCGATCCGCACAATATGCGTATATTTTCGCAAATACAGCGAGAGCTGCCCGGCGTCAGAAAAATGATTAACATGATCCTGGTCATCGTATGCATGTCCCAAAGGCACCGAAATCAGCAGGTATCCGTTTGGCTTCAGCCAGCGGCTCAGCCCTGTTAAAACCGGCCCCGGCTCGGCTATATGCTCAAAGACATGGGAAGCCCACGCAGAATCGAACAGCACGCCTGCAGGGAGATCTTTGGCGACATCTGCCTGGGAAAATGAAAGTCTGTTCCTCACGACATCCGGTTCCTGGCTTCTCAGATGGTTCGCTACGGCGATTCCCAGCGAACTTATATCGACCCCGTGAACAGCCCGCCTATTTCTTGCCAGAAATATATCCGAGTGCCCCGTACCACAGCCGAAATCAAGTATGCGGCCGCTGATCTCAGGATATTGCGCCAGAGCTTTCCATTCAAAATGGTTTTCCCAAAAAGACAATTTTAATGCTTTGGGATAACTCTCGAGCCTGTGAACGAACAACCCGTCGCATTTTTTCAGGGCCGCGCCGCCATCCAGCGACGCGGCGGCGGTTGCCCGTATGAGCCGGCCTAACTCCCTGATTTCCGGATCAAGCAGCCCTGTAATTTTATCAGCAAATAATTTATAAATTCCCATTATATTTTCATTTTTATTATCGGGCCGGATTTTCACCATGCCGATATTTTTTCACGACCGGAACGGGAGGGTTTATCCGCTGCACGCACTTCATATCGTTTCGGCGGCTCCCGCTATTTTCCGCAAATTCTCCTGAAATTCCAGCAGCGCCGGTTTTTCCGCCAGATAGACGGCTCCGGCGTAAACTAAAAAACCCGCCGCCGCCGAACCCGCGATGCCCCAGGGCGAAACTGCCAGCAGGCCCATAATTTTTTTACTTGTAAGCCCGGCCGCCAGGGCTGAGAGAAGAGACCACCGGATATGCCTGAATACCTCAAGCCTCACCGATTCCCGCTCCAGCACCCGAAGGTAGACCAGGTAAAAAAGTCCCGCGATAACAGGCTGGCTGAAAGCTATTGCGTTGAAGCCGAACGTTACCACCAACGGTACCCCCAGCCCCCATTCAAGAGCCAGCAGCGCCGCCGTCATTTTCAGGACTATCCCGGATTTCCCCAGGGATAGTATGGCGCTGTACATAGGCAGGACCACTCCGATAACCAGCGGCGAAGTGCAGTAAAAATAATACGCCCATAAGCCCGGCAGCCATTTTCCGGTGAAGAGCACGCGGATCAGTTCCGGCCCGAGGGCGAGCATCAAAGCGGTTACGGGGAACATTATAAAGGTAATTGACCGGATAGAGCGCTCTATCGCCCTGGCCAGCAGCTCCCGATCGCCCTGTATCCTTGAAAAGGCGGGGAACGCCACCCGCCCGAACGCTTCTGAAAGCATCAGCGGCGCGAAAGCAAAGGTCCTGGCCCAGTTGACAAAGCCGACCGCTGACGCCCCGCAATAGATACCGATGAACAGCGGGGTAACGGCGTCCTTTAGCAATGAGAGGATGGCATTGCCCTGGTAAGGCAGGCCAAAACGCACCAGTTCCCGCACGGCGGCGGGCGTGAAGGTAAAAGAGGGGCGCCAATCGGACAACGCGCAGATAAGCGCCGCGCCCGCCAGCGCCCGCAACAGAGCGGCAATTATAAAACTCCAGACCTCCAGCCCGGCCAGGGCCGCCAGGAGGGCCGCGGCGTAAAA
>Ga0172379_10003196_pt1 | contig 26705 bp, 17 predicted proteins | sample GrowelOW334metaG_FD_119756 | JGI IMG/M metagenome (GOLD analysis project Ga0172379, IMG submission 119756) | Groundwater microbial communities from an aquifer near a municipal landfill in Southern Ontario, Canada - Groundwater well OW334 metaG | ecosystem: Environmental > Aquatic > Deep...
ATGATATATTTGGCCAGTGGAGGATTTTCCGGATTGTGGAGAGATGGGTCTTCTCCTTTAAACAGATTATATCCCTGAATTTCATATAATCCGCTGTCACCCAAAATTCTTTTGGATTTAAATAAGCGCCATTGGGATGTTTCATACCGGTTTTGCCAGTATGTGCTATCAAATGTATCTGAAAAAGTTGATCTGTTAAAATAAATAAGAATGAGAATATATGAAACAAACAGAAGCAAAAACCACTTGTATTTATTCAAAAATATCATAGTTTACCTATCTTATAACAGCTTTTATATATAGGTACACAATACCACAATCTTTATTGTATACTATAATATATATCAAGTAATTATATAACGGCCTGTGAAAAAAATAGTTCCATACGTCATTCTCCTCTCTGTTATTATTCTTTTTTTTTATAAGACCATCTTTTTTGGCAAAATTCCTTTTGCAGGAGAACTGCTGCTTTCTACATATGCACCATGGCGCCATGTATCATATTTCGGTTATGTAGCCGGATCAGTCCCCAACAAAGATCAATATTTTGATGTTGTCCGTGAACTTTATCCTTGGAAAACAGAAGTGATCCGTCAGATGAAGGACAAAACCATGCCTCTTTGGAACCCCTACAGTTTTTCAGGATCACCGCTTCTTGCTAATTATCAATCTCAAGTATTCTATCCTCTTGGTCTTTTGTATTTTGTACTGCCACAGGTAGTAGCATTTACGATACTTATAATTTTACAGCCTCTTCTGGGAGGCATCTTTACATATCTCTTTGCTTCCTCGATCGGAATGAGTGTTGGAGGCGCACTTATAGCTGCGATTGCCTTTAATTTTTCCAGTTTTGCTTCAGTTTGGATGGAATTTGGTACCGTAGTACATACTATTTTATGGTTACCGTTAATGCTTTATATTTTTGAAAAAGGCATACGCATAAAGAAAATCACAATTGGGAATCAGATGCTATTCATATTTGCTTTATTCTCCTCTATGACTGCTGGCCACCCCCAGGATTTTATCAATGCATTTCTCTTTCTTTGCCTTTATATGGTAATCCGAATATATACACTCAATGGCTGGGAAAGAAAAGATAAAATTCTTTTTATCCTTCATCCACTTTCTTATATAGTGGTTTTACCATTTCTTCTTGCTGCCCCACAGCTTCTTCCGACCGTAGAATTGTTCAAAAATTCCGCACGGGTTCCTCATGATTATCAATTTATTATGAATACCATGCTGTACCAACCATGGCATATCACAATGTTTTTGGTACAGGACTTTTTCGGCAATCCGACAACAAAATCTTTTATCCTTTCAACAACCTATATCGGCAAAGCTGCTTCAATTGGTATAGTAGCTTTTTTTCTATCATTATATTCTGTGCGATTGTGGAGGAAGTCATGGCATGTAACATTTTTTCTTGTTGCCTCCATAGTTTTGGTTCTTTATACGGTCAACACACCGCTTGCATCCATACTGTACCGTTATCCTATTCCGATTCTTTCAACCGGCACCCCCACTAGAATTTTGTTCTTACTCTGTCTGTCACTTTCAGTATTAGCAGGTTTTGGTTTTGATGAGCTGAATACATCTAAAAAAATACTCTGGAAACCCATTTTTGCGATAGGACTCATTTTATTTTGTATGTGGATTTTTATTTTTATACAGCCTAATCTGCCGGATATTTCATACTCAGTTACATCACGAGCCTCCATACGTAAACCTATACTTATGGCAACAGGCTTAATCGGCATATCCATACTCATAGCGATCATAAGCCTACGTAAAAAAATATTTTTATATGTGATGATCGGTCTGGTATGTATTGAATTATTTTATGGATTCAATAAATTTAACCCGTTTGTCCCTAAAGGGTTCGTGTTTCCGGAAAATCCTCTTATTTCCTATTTCCAAAATCTCCATGGGATAGACAGAATATGGGGATACGGTACTGCAAGAATTGAGGCAAATTTTTCAACTCAATACCGTTTATTTTCAACTGACGGCACGGATCCTCTCAATCTCTTTTGGTACAATGAATTCATTCAAGCCAGTCGCGATGGCAATATTGCAAAAAAATTTGACCGCACGACACGGTCTGATGCCCAAATAGCTCCCGGATATGGGGCACGGGAACTTCCTGATAACCCCTACAGACTGAGAATAATGGATGCATTGGGCGTAAAATATATTATTGACCGCTTGGAAAATCCCAAGGATGACACTACATTTCCCAATGACCGTTATAAAGAAATCTGGCGCCAAAATGACTGGACGGTCTATGAAAATCTGTTTTCCGCTCCACGCTATTTTTTAACAGCATCCTACTACACATACAACACCGTCGAAGAATTTGAGCAAAAATATTTTTCATCTGACTTTGACCCAAAAACTACCGTACTTCTAACCCATCAAGACGCCTCCGATCTCCCTACACTCACTCATAATTTGACAAGCGTCATCAAGCTTAAAACATATGAAACAAATAGAATTCAATTTGAGACGACAACAGATACTTCCGAACTACTCTATATCTCTGATACATATGATTCCGGATGGCATGGTTATTTAGATGGAATACAAACGCCTGTTTTAAAAGCAAACTATGCATTCAGAGCTATCCTTGTGCCTCCCGGTTCTCACACAGTCATATTTTCTTATGAACCACAATCATTTTTCTTAGGAGTAAAAGTTATGTATATCGGCTTCTCAGCAATGAGCGTAATTCTCCTTTGGCACCTATGCAAGAAATACGTTCCAAAAAGCAAAAACAAAAAATAAATACGGGATTCAAAATACTAGCTTAATCCAAGTGGGGCGTCATTCCTCTTTTATTCCATTCAGCTTTTGATATCGTGCTATACAGTGAATACACCACTGTACCGGATGGATCTTTTATGTCTACCAACGGATACGTGCCCGGTAGCATCTCTATGGGAGTTCCTACATATAGAGTGTTCGGATCTACTTTTTCATCTGCTTTCATATATGAATGAAATTCATATATATCAAACGCATTTCTTTCTTCATCAAATTTTCCTGATTTTGTTCCTCCAAATTGTAAATATGTAGCAGGATCATAATGAAGATAATAAAGAAAAAATATATATGGCTGATCCAGTGTCGTTGACACGACAACTTTTTTAAATTTGCTTTTTACTGAAGAAATTTTGTCCACAACCTGTTCATGACCGTATTGCCAGTCAAGCGCATAGTCAATTGGTAAATGTATATAATACTGATGCAAATAATACATACTACTTCCAAAAATTGCTATAACGGCTGAGCATATAAAAATCTTCTCTGTATATTTGTGATATCCAAGAATTTTTCTGTATATTCCCGCTAATCCCAGAGCAATAAATATCTGCGGTGTAGGAAGAAAAATCAATGTACGTACTGGATGTGGCAGCATATGAGTGACTGAAGCTGCTATGGGAGCTATAAGAAACCAAAAAAATATAAGGGACATTCCTTTATTCCTTAATCCCACTCCTACATACATCCCAAACAAGAATATCGGGAGCTCCCATAGGTACAAAAGCCCCATACCGGGAGCGTGATATTTATTTTGGACCATTTCAGAAAAGAAAAAATTAGGACTGTAATGATCTAAATATCCTTTTAACACTATAGACACATTGACCAAACGGTGATTATGGAAAATATTTGAAAATGGAATATGAGAATAAATATCGGTCTGTCGCCACGAAACATTTCGGGAAGCAAGTGTAGGATCGTCAAGAGCACTGACACCACGGGCGCGCACTAAGCCTGTTGAAGATAAGGAAGAAAGCAGAAGAGGAAAGCATAAAAACAAACAAAGACCGGCACCTAGAAAATACTGTAATTTACTTTTCAAAATTTCCCTGATATATGCAACTGAATACGCACAAATGAATAAGGGAACAAATATCCGCGAACTGTGATACGACCAAACCGATAAAGAAAAAAATATGAAGCCAATACTGTACAACCACTTATTTCTATAGGAATAAAGGAAACATGCTGTGCCAAACACTGCAAAAAATACCGCGATATTTGCTTCATAGGCTGATCTGGAAAACTGCAGATGCCATGGTGATATTGCTAATAAAAAAGAAGAAAGAATCGGAATCATTTCATGATATTTCTCTTCTCTATCCTGATAAAAAATCTTTAGTCTCAAGCCTTTAACCAAAAAATACACGACCAGAACAGTCAATGTTCCAAAAACTGCGGATGGGAAGCGGACACTGAAATCATGTAATCCGAAAACGGCAATGCTTGGCACCGTAAGATATACATATACCGGAAGTTTATAATCGTCAAATGATTGAAATTGATATGGGAGCAATCGGTTATATTCATCTCTACCTGTTTTAAGGATTGAATACGCATTGTAGCCGATTGCCACTTCATCAGCATTCAGACTTGACGGGACTTCACCTAATTTATAAAACCGTAACAAAGTAGCGACAATGACTATGAGAAATAAAAATAGCCATTTCTTTTTTATACTCTTTAACATATATCTAATAATCTTGAGGATATACGAGAATAAATGCAGTTGAGCCGTCTTCCCGATAAATTCTTTTTTGAGTAACAAGAGGTGGAATTTTACAGGTTTCGCTGTTTACGTATAATATCCGGCCTGTTGTGGGAAGATTATCATCACCGTTGACTGAAGGACAGGATTGTGGCGTAAATATAAACTTACCAAAACCTTTATAATTTTTGTCTTTTGGTGATCCTTCTTTTTGATACAAAATAGGATCATAGTCCATAAAAAACAACACATGGGGATATATGCCTCCTAATGTTTTAGTGACAATTATTGTGTCAAACTGATCGTACACTTTGCGGACTTCCAGCACCATCTCTTTAAAACCATTGAATCTGAATATCGTTTCATGTGTTGAACCATGAATAACATACTGATGCATAAAATAGGCCATGTTGCCACACATACCAATACAAACCATTATAATATACGCATGTCTCATCAATCCTTTCCATCTGGAAAGGAGCATGACGATACCGATGCTTGCTAAAATTTCCAACATTGGAAACATAACCATCACCCTTTGAATATTGGGAATATCATCAACCGTGACGGATGCAACCAAAGGAGCGGCTATAAGCCACATAAGTATCATTTTTAGATATCTGCTTTGTTTTACAGCTACATATATAAATCCAAAAACGATAAACGGGAGTTCAAAAAGATAAAGCATTCCCATACCAGGAACTCTATACCACCTCGGTTGCCCGCCTGACATGAAAAGAAATTTACCGCTAAAATAATCAAGGTAGTTTGTTACAAACGTTAATGAGTAGTTGGTAATTTTATTGTGGAATGACCTAGATACTATAGGTGTCAATTTTTTCGTTCCATCTTCACGGATTTGCTCTTCCATCACCAGTCTTGTCTCAGGAAATCCAAATATGCTTACCTGTGTAAACCGCCCGGTGCCTCCTTTTATAATAAACACCAAAAGAAATGACACAAGGGAAACGGCTAAAAAACACATAATACCTGAAATTTTAAAATTCAGGGAATACTTTTTCAGGTCATTAAAGTTAACCAATGCTATTCCAATAAGGAGTAAGGGTACAAAAACGCGAGGTGTATGGTAAAAAAAGAAACTCATTGTGACCAAAAAACATCCTAATGCCAAAAAACGTATCTTTTTAGAATCAAAAGAATGCACTATGCTTGTCACTCCTGTCATGATGAAAAATAAAGCTACGATAGCCTCTGCACTGGCCCGTGAAGAAACTACATGCCAAGGGGAAATTGCCAAAAGAAGACTTGCGAGAATCGAAATCTTGTCATTTTTGCTTATGACTCTCACGAGGAAAAAAAACGCGATAATTGAAATGGTTCCAAATAAAGCTCCCGGAAGTCTTGTAGCAAATTCGTTAAGTCCAAAAACTGCAATAGGAATAATGGTAAGGTAGTGGTATCCTGAAGGCCTATTGTCGCCAAACATGTCTATATACAATGGAAATCTGTTTCCATGCTCATCTTTACCGGTTTTGAGCATAGAATACCCGTTATACCCGAGTGATGCTTCATCGATATGAAATCCAGTCGGATAATCGGAAAGTCCATATATCCGTAAAACTCCTGCCAACAAAGTTATGATGCAAAGAATAATTGGAATGTAGTAGGCAAATTTTCTCATACCTATCTCATTATATCATTCAACAGAGAGTACATTATACCTTTTTACCGCCTATCCATTGTATACTATGAAGAAGAACTATGGTACATAAAGTAACAAAAACACATATATTTCTGTTTTGTATTTTATTTTTTTCTTTTTTTCTGCGTTTGCTTTGGATAGACAAGGTGCCAAATACAGTAACAGGGGATGAACTTACCTATATTATTACGGCTAAATCAGTCCAACTCTCAGGAACTAACATGCACAATACCTGGTCCATATGGAAAGGGCTGCTATTTCAATACCCAGAAGGCGAACGCCAAGCAGAACTACCCTATTTTCTCTTACTTCCATTTGTAGGAATTTCCGGAAACTCATTATTTTGGATCCGGTTTCCTTACGCACTCATGACAACATGTATAGTTCTTTTCACATACCTTATCACGAAGCGACTTTTTGGAGTACGGGCAGGTCTGGTAGCAGGAATATTCGCTTCCATAAACCCATGGTTCTTTTCTATAGGGCGAACCGCGTATGAAATGACCCCTGCGACGCTATTTTATCTTATATCCCTCTTCTTTATCCTTGATACGCATAAAAAACGCATATATATAGCGATACCATTTCTTATCCTCGCATTTTATTCCTATATTGCCACTAAGCTTTTATTTCTCCCCTTTATAGTTCTAGGAGTAAGTTATGCATTTCTTTCGTCCAAGGAACGGAAGATATCACTTCCACATATATCACTCATCCTTACCGGCATCGGGTTCGTTGGATTTTTTCTCATCACACAATTCCAGACAAATGGTTCCAGAATGAACGAATTGTTTCTGCCAAACGATATGTCCATTCAACAGACTGTCGATAGTACCAGAAAGGCAACCATACAAAATCCTTTACTGGGCGTATTGGTTAACAAAGGGACTATCTACATATGGACTTTGATCGGAAAAACATTCGCGGCAATATCTCCATCATATCTATTCTTCGAAGGTGATTTGTTCTTTTCTTTGTGGCATGGCTTTCTCTATCCTATCGATATGATTTTTATTGTTTTTGGACTGATATCACTTGTTACCAAAAAAAAATATACAGGCATCTTTTTTCTCCTCCTTTTAGCCATGTCCTTATTACCACAGATATTACATAAAACATTGGATAATTTTTCCCCGCATATAACTCTATTTATTCCTTTATTAATAATAATTTCAGCCTATGGTTTGACAGAATGTATGAACCTTATACAAAAAAAAGTGTTCCAATATGCTTTTTTGCTTGTATTTTTTTGTGTATACGGTATCTTTTTTGTAAATTTTCTTCATACCTATTTTTTCCGCTCCCAGCTTGAAGGACGAACCGGTTTTGACATGCGCGTATTATCACATTATGTACTTTTAGCTCGAACCAAAGATTCGGAATTAGTTGTCATATCATCAAGCCCTTCCGATCTTTTTAGAAAATACCTTTTCTATACCGATTCATTACAGAAAAATACTATACATACATTGCAAAAAAATACTCAGAGCAAAAACTACTCATTTAATAACGTCACCTTTCTTCCGTGCGAGTCACATGTTCCACTATCAGAAAACCCTTTCACACTCGTGATAGACAGTGACTGCAAAGAAATCGCAAATACAAATCCCTACATCAACATATCCCGACTAAATGACGGCGGGTCAAAATATAAAATATACAATGATAAAATCTGCAGCCAATTTGAACTAAAATCATTTCCATTCGGTATAACCATCGGAGATTTTGCAGTGGAATCCATGCCTGTATCTCAATTTTGTCAGACATTTATTACTAAATTCAATTAATTATTGAAAGAGTGGCGATGATTACTATTCCTTTTTCCTTTCCACGTCATAAATCCCAACTAAAGGTACGCCTTGAAGTAAAAGCTGGTATACGGGTTTTTCCGTTTTTATCATATGCTTCACTTCTGCATCAAACATACCCTGACGCATAAGCACTACCATATACTTGCAAGCTCCCTTATCGGCGTTAAATACTACACCACTCTCTATCTGACCCATGGCCTGATAATAATAAAAAGGTGCTGTCAATGGATATACACACATCATGTCTTTCTTGTTTGCATTCATCCAAGGAAGTACCCCGAAAAAAGCATTGCCCCAAAATTCGGATTCAAACCCAAGCTGATACGCGCCATATACTCCACCAACAAACTCATTATAATATGACGATTCCCATGGATGCATGCGTATAACGGAGAAATATACACTTCCAAGCCAGAGCAAAACCAATATACTTAGTACAAAATACTGAAGTTTTTTATGAAAAATTTGTACCGTGTATTGCATACCCCTTGCTCCAACAAGACAAACAAACGGAAATGAAGCCAAAAACAAACGGACTCCGTCATATCGATACACTCCAGGAAGCGAAAAAAATATGAGAGGAAATAAAGCGTTTACAAAAAAAATCCAATCCCATTTATTTCCTTTTTTTATAATATATAAAGACCCAATGATAAAAAAAACCAAAACATAAACCGGTGTCGTCGAAAAAAACATTATTGGTGTATACCACCATGGTGCATGAATGTATGTCTGACCAAATATGGATACCGGCACCCCCGAATGGCCTAACTGCAATCGAAAATACTCATAAATATTATTAAACGGAGATTTCCAAAGCCACGGCCATACCATCACATAGGTAGCAATACTCACCAAAAAAACAAATGATAGTTTCCATAACGCACATATTGAATCTCGTAGATTATCTCTAAGAAAAAAGGTTTTTCTGTAGTCCCACATCCAATATCCTACAATTGGGATTACAATAAGGAACCCATATAATTTGGTAAGCATCATACATCCTACCAACACACCTGTAATAGTCAAAAGAAATATACTTTTTTTGCTTTTCACCATTGTAATGGTGGCTGTAAACCACATCACCGCCAGCGCATAATCGGTAGTCATAAGCGGGGTCAAAAATAAAACATGGGGAATTGTAGAAAAAATAAACGGTGTAACTATGCCTATGGCGTAGCCAAACTGCCCGATAGCAATATAGGTGTATACCAAGATAAAAGGAAAAACAAATAATAGCGAAGATATCCTGTACCCACGGGTGTTATCCAGAACTTTCAATTGATTGACTAAAATTTCATGGGTTAATCCACCGATAAGTTTTCGAAATGGAGGATGCAGATCATCAGTTGAAGCTTGGAAAAAAAGGTGTTCTTTCCCTAATTGAGGATTTTTCAACCAGGAAACATATCTGCCTGCATGCGCAAAATAAATTGGCTCATCCCATGTAATACCAAAATCATTCATCACAACAAATATAACTGCGGATACTGCCAAGGCGACCATACATGAGATAAAAAGTCGCTTGTAATTCATATATGGAGAGGAAACCTTCTATTGCATTGAGAGATTTCTATCTGAAATTTTATAATCTAATCTTTGGGTAAAACGATACTGTAAAATTCTGGGTAGATGCACTATCGCCATTAAAAAACCTTTTAACATACGGCTATCACCGTGAAACAACGATTGGATAATACGTATAGGCAAAAATAGAAAATGAAGCAAAATAATGTTAAAATCCGAACAATTTTTCCATATAAAAATATACTGATTTCTATATGAAATCATCTTAATTGTATCAATAGAATATGTATGCAAGATGGTCCCTTTTTCATGATAATGACGGACAATGCTTTTTGATTCAAAATATAATTTCCATCCGAGTTTTCTTGCGCGGTATGAGAGATCAATATCTTCCCAATAAAAAGGATTATATATTGGATCCATCCCACCCAAAACATTCCACATTGATCTTCTAAATGCGCCGCTACCGCCAGATACCCAGGCAGTATCATGTGCGTTCACGTCACCCCGTTTATGGTAATAAAAGCCTTTGCCCCACCACCCTATTCCTCTCCCCCTCAACTCCTCTTTTCCGTTTTCCATACTTTTATCCATACATCCAACTGCAAAAACACTTGGATCGGAAAAACGGGAAAGTAATGGTTTCAAAAAATCTTTTTCAGGTTCTATATCAGTATTTAGTAAAACGACAAAATCAGTTTTGGCTTCTTTCGCGCCAGCGTTTACAGTAGAAGCAAATCCTTCATGTCTATCTTTTTTTACTATCATGATTTCAGGAAAATTTTTACAAACATATAAGATGGAATCATCCGTTGAACAATCGTCAACTAGAATAATAGGTGCATCACCACAACGCTGCACAACAAAAGGAAGATGTTTTTTAAGTACATCAAGACCATTCCAATTAGGAATAACAATGGTGGCGTCTGATGTGTTCATAAAAATTATTTATTCATTAATACGTTTGACTGATCATCCGTCATAAAAATTGCCGGCGTACCATCTAGATAATATATAGTATATAACGATTTACTGTTTGTTTTAAATTCATGTGGCCTTCCAATATATAGTATACGCATATCTGAAGGGTATGTCTTTGATAACAAACCGAATTCATACGTATCAAATGAATTTAATGGTGAATTCCAAATGCCGGATTTTGTCCCTCCTAAACGTAAATACGCTAATGGGTCATATCCTGCATGAAACAATATATATATGTGGGACGCATACAAATGAGATGATATAACAATCCTATCAAACATATTCCTGTTTTCAGTTATATATTCAACCATTTGCTTTCTTCCATAAGCCCAGTCCTGAGACCTGTCAGTTGAAAGATGAACCGTATATTGATGATTAAAGTGAATTACCGACTGGATAATAGATGTGAGCATGACTATGCCAAACACAACGCGCATTACATTGTGCTTCTTTAAGTTCCGAAAAACTCCATAGAGTCCAAAAGATGCGAGTATGACCAAAGGAATAACCATGTTTAATGATCGTATAGGGTGAGGAATATCCCAAGTAACTGAAGCAGGAATTGGTGCAGTGATAAGCCACAACAAAATAAAATATGACTCCGGTGACCGAAAAAACGCAGTGACATAATATATCCCTACAATAAGTAAAGGCAACATAAATAAATAACATAATCCTACAAGAGGAGTAAATGGTTGCTTCTTATTTGAATATGTAAATAGAAATTGTGGATCAAAATGACTTAGATATCCATGGACAACTACGGACGGTACAATCATGAATTGAGAGGTGTGAACAATCTGAAGATAGGGCGATGTATGTAATGCCTTTGTATCGAATTCATACTCTTTCCTATTTTGATCAACTGCATAAAATAATTGAGGACTATTGAATATATTTACCTTATGGAAACGGACGTGGATATTATGAACATATGCGTCCAAAAAAAGTATACTGTAAAACAGGGTTAAAATTATTGCCAATACAATTAAGTGTTTCTTGGAAAATATACGTATGTTTTTCATAAATAGAATAAAAAGTGAAGTCAATAAAATAACAGACAAAACGCGGCTGCTGAGATAAGAAAATGCAGCGCAAAAAAATATGACTACAGATACCCATACATATTGGGGATTATTTTTTATTGAATATATAAATACGTAACTTGCCAAAACAAGAAAAAAAAGTCCAACGTTTGGATCAAGTGCAATTCTCGAATATTGGACATGCCATGGCAAAACAGACAATAAAAAAGACGCCGTAAGCGCTATCCACTTATTTTTGCATATGCTCCATGTTAGGAGTCCTGTCAACAAAACGGTTAAAATTCCCAAAAAAGCTGAAGGAAACCGAACGCCGAATTCATTTGCTCCAAAAAGCGCTAGGGATCCGACAGTCAGATACACAAGCGCAGGCATTTTATTATCGTCATATGACCGAAAATATATCGGAAATAATGTACCAAATTCATCTCTGCCTGTTTTTAGAATGGAATATGCGTTATATCCAAACGCAACCTCGTCAGGGTTTAAAGAAGGTGGAATCGATGCTAACTGAAATAAACGAAAATACGTCGTTATAAAAAATACAATAATTGCGCATACAATAAATAACCGATTATTTATAAAATAGTTGAATCTCATGGTGACCTTTTGGAATACTCAATCCCGAAAAAGCGTAGTTAACGCGAAGAATCTGGATTTGTTTCCCATCAATATATGCCATCCATCCCGGATGATAAAGACTTCCGACATATAACAATCGAGGATACTTTGCATACACGGACAGCCGCATATGATTTGCATCATATGATTCTATGTGAACATACTCAGTCTCAGAGATTGGATTTGATGGGATGGTAAGCTCTTCTTCTACAATACCTAATTGTCTTATTTGAATATTTTTATCATAAAATTTTCTAAAAATAGCTTGTACATCAACAATGTGCTCTACAGTTTGAACAAAATATGCTCTCGGCAAGACTTGTGTGTATTCGTAGAGACGCGTTTGACCTTCTTGAATAATTTTAATAAATCTCGTATCTGATATATCTGACATCGAAAGCACATATCTGACTCCAAGAAGATCAAAAAGGGGCGACGATATATTTTTTGGAGTTATAATCCGTTTAAACCCGAACGGCGGAGTAATATTTGGCTCTCCACGCTCCATTGCCGCAATAAATGTTTCATATCTACTATTATAAATAGGATCGTATCCGGCAATAGATTCTATTCCATAGGATGCGGTGACATTTGGAGGCATAATCCTGTCATCAACAGCAGTAATCCGATAAGGAGGTTTTTGCTTCTGTAAATATGTAATAATTTCTGTCTTTGGAAAAAATAAAACCGGATCAGTAAAAGGTGTAAATTTCCATCCAAAACGGCATAAATCAATAAATGTTATGCCGATGATGCATGCTCCAGCAATAATAGATGCTATCTTATATCTTCCTTTTGAAAATACATCAACTATTTCATGCAGTATAAAAACAAAGCAAACTGCAATGAATATAGCACCCGGAAAAAATATATTTCTTCGTGCAACCAGCAATTGCTCAGCAGGAATACCAAAGGTATTGTATCTGAGAATATATACTATATATATAAAAATACCTGCCACTATAGGTAAGCAAACTATATAGTATCGTCTGCGGAAATGTTTCATCCATACATCAAATCCTATAGCACTAAGCACACATAGTGAAAAATCAATCACTGATAAAAGTCTGGTTGGTTGAATCGAAGAAAAAATTGGAATATGCAGCTGATAGGGCAATTTTGCTAGGGGCGTATTATATGCAAAAGCAGATCCCAAGATGACAATACTAAACCAAAAAATAATGTCGGATTTTTTTTGAGAAAATAACGATATGAGTATAAATAGTAAAGCCGCAATACTTACATATCCGGAAAATTCACCGTAATTCCATATCCCCCAATAATTGAGCGTTGCAGGGTTACCAAAAAAATCTGGGGCTACAAACTGAATGCTATTCTGAATGGGGATAAAAAAACCATCGTCTTTCATTATATCCTGATTTTGAATTCTACTTGATTCTCTAAGTTCAGTAACATATGGCACCCAATGCATTGAAGTAAATAATAGAAACATCACTATCGTTCCGGCAAATAACAATCCAATTTTTTGTTTTGAAATAATCATCTGCGGTTTTCTCAAAAACTGAAAACATGTGTATGAAGCCAACACAATACTGGAGTAAAGAAAAACTTGAGCGTGACCAGCAAAATATTGAAAAGTCAGGATCAAGGCAAGACTTATGCTTATAATTATCTGAAACCGAATTTTTTTGGCTATGATCAATCGATCAGAAAGATATAACAGTAATGGAAGCCATAAAAAGGTGTGACCGATAGTTCCCCACGTAAGCCATACTATAGAAAAACCACATAACATAAAACATACTGAACCAAACACCGCAGCAAGATTTGAACTTCGCATGCTATATTTTAGAAAAATATACATAAATATTCCTGATAGTAATTGTTGAAGCACTATTAAAATTGTCCAGGACAAGGTGAATGGAAGAAGCAAAAACAGGATATTCATAGGATAGTAGAATCCTGACTGAATATTTACCGACAATGGTGTACCTGAAAACGTATATGCATTCCAGGGATTGAAATTGCCCTTTTTTATGGAATCGATAGCTAATTTTCTCCAGGGGATCTGCTGTCTGATTGGATCGGTAATGAGAAAATTTTTATATGGCAAACCACTGGGATATATTTTTGCTATCGCATCAAGCCATGGGTGATACATCCCGACTAGGGTGTCTGAAGGAACGGGTAATTTTCCATAAAATACTGTTTCCCTAAAAAAAATACAAACAAAAATACTAATACACAACATGGGAAGCCAATTGGAAATAATTTTTTTCATACGTTATTCTTCTTTTCAAAAGCAAAAAGAAGCGCATCGAAGCGTCGATAAAATAATTCAATTGAAAATAATTCTGCCCTTTGCTTTGCCTGTGCTTGCATATCTTCTCTCATTTTTTCAGAATGTATAACTTTTTGGGTATACAGAAGACATTCGTCTTGTGTGTTCCAGATATACCCGCTTTTTTCGTGTTCAATTATTTCAGGCTGACCCCCAGCATTATACACAATAGGTATACACTCGGCCGCCATAGCTTCGACCGTTGTCATCCCAAAATGTTCCATGTATTGTGGATTTGTTTCCCCATACCCTGCAGCATGCCAATATATACTTGAATTAGCATAGAGCTCCTGCAAGTGAGTAAAAGATATATTTGCGATGCATTGAATGGGAAGACCATTTGTTTTGCTGGTTATTGATTTAAAATACTTGTCATCGGAAGATAATAACCCTCCTGCTAAAATAAGTTTCCATCCTCTCAATAGTCCGTTTTTCACTCCCCGTGTAAACATATTAATAAGTATCTCCTGCTTTTTTGCCTGAAAATGCGAACTGAATCTACCGACTGAAAGAATGACCTTTTCCTTTTTCCCCTTTTGAAACTGATGTATATCAACAGGAGGATATATCACATCTGCAAGTTTACCAATAGAGGGGTCGATGGTATTTTTTGTAAACATTGAATTACAAATAATAGCATCTGTTTTTATCCTTTTCCAAAATGGAAAAGATATCCTTGGAAAGGGAACCTGAAAATGTAAAATATTATGAGTGGCCCATGAGCTAGGTACGCTTCCGTCGCTTAAGAAAAATATACAGTCATATTGGGAAGATAAAAATATTTTACTGAGACGTGATGCATCGGAGAAAAAATTTGATACTGTTTTTACGCGTGAGAGATCGAGATGGAATCTATCTTGTGCTTTTTCTACTATACCCAGATCATTACAAAATATTGAAACGTCATGATGCTTACTCCAATGGCCTGCAAGCGTAAACACATACCGCTCTCCTCCACCAAGACTGTCAAAATAGGGACTGTAAAAACCAATTTTCATATTAGTGTTATTTCTTTTTGTGAATCCAAATAATTCCAACGAAAAATCCACATCCCAACCCACATACATACAAACCAATCGTCAATGACTGAGGCCAATAATAAAAAAGCACATCATGTGTTCCTTTTGGCACAAACACTGCCTGAAAATCATAATTAGCCCGATATAACTTAGCCTTCTTGTTATCAACCAGCACGTTCCATCCCGGATCAAATACTTGAGATCTATACACTGCATGTGGAGAAGAATTAATGACTCGAAGATGCAGTTTATTTGGAGTGGAAGATAAAATCTGTATTGATCCTTCGCCAACCTGTAATTCTTCAGGAAGCGCCTCTTCCACTACAATTGAATTTTTTCTATCAAAATCATTTTTAAAAAGAGTGTCAATACTATCCTGTTTATCGGTTTTTATAGCATATGATGACACAAGAAACACTGGGGGTAGCACATCTTTATATTCAAATACTTCATAATGCTCGTCCCGGTAACGGGAAATAAATAAATCCGGATAAAGCCAATGAGGAAATACCCAAACATTTTTTCCGTCACTTAACCTATGAAGGATATATTTCACTCCAAGCAATTGAAAGGCTGGAAGAGCATATCTCCCTCCTTTATCAAACTGAACGACTGAAGGCCCCGGACGGGATACAATCCCATTGGAAATAGCGTTAATAAATTCACCATACCTTCCCTGATACATAGCATCATACCCTTCTATAAGAGGAATCTGAAAAGTTGAGCCTGCCTCATTACCTATATTTCCAAATACTCTATAATCCCCTATCTCTTTTTTAAGATATGACAGAACTTTCATTTCTGGGTATACAAATTCTTTCGGTTCAAACGGCATCCACTTAGATGCATATCTATAGGAATCAAAACAGCCAAGCGCTATCAATAAAACAGATGCAATAACAGTACTGTAGGTTTTATTAATAAAACCAAATACGATCATGGAACATACGCCGATAGATATAACTGAAGGAAGAATTATATTTCTTTTTGCTATCAGCATCTGTTCAACAGTAAATGGTTTCAATACATATACTATTGTCCAAAGAAAAAGGATACAAAAGGCTATAACGCTTATGAAATAGAAAGTGTTCCTAATTTTTTTTCTCTTCCAGTTATCTAACATTTTTTCAAAACCGAACGATGCCAGCACACAAAAAGAAAAACTGGATATTACAATAATTCTGGATGCCGCACTTGTAGAAAGGACCGGAATTTTAAATGTAAACAAAGCCACAGACAAGGGTGATGTATATGCAAATAACAAAGTTATAAAACCTACTAGCATAAAAAATACTTTCTGTTTTTCCTTTGAAAACACTATTCCATAGAGACATAATATGAGTGGCACTATACCAATATATCCCGCCCATTCTGCATAATGTCCAAACCAGTCATTACGGGTCACCGGATTTCCATAAAAATCAGGCGCAAATAACGTGACGCCATAATTCCATGGGATAACTTCTTTTATGTATACGCCTGCAGATCTCACAGATGCCTGAAATGCATCAAATGTCAAAAATATTTGAGGCGAAGCAAAACACAGGCCTATGATAGGCATGAAAAGCAATACCAATCCGACTTTCCATTTTTTTGTCCGTATAGTTTCAAATAGAATATATCCAAGTGAGGTCAACCAAACGTATAGGCTTATTTGAAAATGACCGGATAAAAATGAAAACGTAATTCCACATATGCCAATGCCATATATAATGAGGGATCGTGTCTCTTGATATCGGGAAATAGAATACAATATCAGAGGGAGAAATAACACTGCAAATCCAAGAGTCCCATATGCCATCCACGTTACCAAAAACCCACAGAACATAAAACCGATAGCTCCAAGAGTGGACGATGTGTTACCTAGCCGAAGCTGACGCAAAAAAAAGAATGTAAATAATCCTGCTAATAAGGGCTGCAAAAGAATCAACAAACTCCATGCATCAATAAACGGTAGGAAAAAAAATAGTGCATTTAACGGACTGAAGACAGCAGACTGATAATTGCCTGCATGAACCGTTCCTGAAAAACTATAGGGGTTCCATAGTGGTATCTCTCCTTTTTTCCACGTATCGATAGTGAGAGTCTTCCATGGATATATTTGAGAAATAATGTCCGGCATGGCATTATTTTTTAGAGCCATACCATATGATGCGCTCCAGGGCGGGAAAAATGTAACTAAATATTTAGATGGAAAAGGAGCCAACCCTTTTACAAAATAAGGGAAACAAAAAATAAGCCACAATCCGATAATAACGATATAGGGAAAAAATCTACGTATTCTTTCATTTATCCATTTCATATTTTTATCAAGAGTTAGACTTCATACTTCATACTTCATACTTCATACTTCATACTTCATACTTCATACTTCTAACATGTTGCATTTCCCACAATTTTGCATATGTTATAAACATACTAAACGCCTGGTATATGCTCTCAATCCAACCTTCAGTTTTAGCCTTCCACCCGGATTCATTGATAAATGATTTCATAAACCCTGTACCCATAACCCTCAAAAATCTCCACCAAACAACATCAGGATGATTGTTTGTAAGACGTAATTTTGCTTCTATATCTGACCACGAATTGGTTTTAGCAACCATTTCCTCTAAATTCCTATGAGTATGATGGATAAATGATTGTTTACAGTCACTCGTTTTCCCGTTTACTATAGCTGATTCGTGCACAATACCCTCCCACCGCTCCAATTTTGATTTCAAAAATAACCGCTGCATTTTATCCCGAACCGGCCATTGTCTTCCTAAATAATAATTTAATCTTGAGATATAGTATGCTATAGGGCTATTCAAAACATCAATTTCTTTATCTACGATAGATAGAATTTCATTCTGCAATTCAAGAGGAACAATCTCATCTGCATCTACATACAGTATCCACTTACCATCAGCCATATCCTTTCCTTCGTTTCTGAGTTTTGAGAAATCTATTTGATTACTCTGTTTGATTCTCACATTAAATTTTTTAGCAATGTCCAGAGTGGCGTCTGTTGAACCATTATCTACGATAATAATCTCGTCACAAAAAGCAAGACTCTCAAGACATGTTGAGATTCTCGATTCCTCGTTTTTTGAAATAACAACACCGGATAGTTTAATATTTTTATGCTTCATGAAATGTACCCATATTTCCCAGTGCCCAGTCAAAAACAGCTTTTCTTTTCAATTTAGAACCATAAAGACAAAAACGGACAGCTTCACGGATAAGAGCTATTTTTGTCCGCAACGGCGCGTACTTCATGCCGATTTTTAATCGGTTTCTTGTCTGATAATACTCATGTGTACCACTCCCTGATCCTCCTGATGAGGAAGCATTTTTATGCCAGACAATAGACGCAGGATTATACACTGTTTTATATCCTGCATGTTGTATCCTGAAAGATAAATCCAAGTCTTCCATATACATAAAATACGATTCATCAAGATATCCAACTTTTTTAAGTATATCCGTACGGATAAAATATGAACATCCAGTAATAAAACCTGTTTCAATTTGTTTATTAAATTGACCCCGATCTACTTCGTCCACTCCTCTATGTGACGCCATCATATTTTTCCAGTCAATGATTCCACCTGCATACCAAAGGACGTGTCCAAGATCTTTAAGGGTATATCGGTTTTTATGAAATTCACATCCTTTATAAAAGTAAATCTTTGAACCTACAGCACCAACAGATGAGTCCTTAAATGCGTTCAGGGCGCTCAGTACTTTTGTGTCTACCACTGTATCGTTATTGAGTAACCACACAATATCCGCGTGTTGTTCTAAAGCGTACAATATACCTTTATTATTACCACCAGAAAAACCAAGATTTTTTTCTGCAGCAATACAATGTACCCAAGGAAACTTTCTTTTTATTTCAATTAGAGAACCATCTGTAGAATGATTGTCCACTACTACAACGTGAAGAAATGGATTATCGTGATGTACGTTAGAAAGGGATGCTAAACATTCGGATGTGTCGAATTTCCCATTCCAATTAATAATAATTGCATACACAGAATAAGAATTCATACATAAAAACGGCGTTTACATTTCAGGATGAGTTTTCGTAGACCTGAGGCCGATGTAATTTTTGAGGTAAAAATCCAGTAGGCAAATTCCTTCCGAGCGCGTTTCAATTCTTCGACAATTGACTGAAATGTCACTGGCTTTTGGGGGAAACCATCCTGTTCCCACAATTTGGTAAAGACTACGAATGAATAAAATGCCTGTAGAATCGACAACACAAGTCCATGGAGACCGTCTTTATAAGATTTCTGTGCAAAATATATCTTAATAAAATCTGAAAGAGGAAATCGGATCGCGTCGTACCAAGAATACTGATATTTTGTTTCCTGAAGCGCTATGGCCTCGCTGGTTGTACAACGTTCAAGTTTCAGTAGATATTGTGATATCGAATCATAGTTATAGTGGATATATGGATTGGATAATTCTCCTACATCGCCATCTACAGCGATGTATTCTGAAATATGTTTACATGGAAATACTCCATATCCCCTTTGAAAGAGACGCAACTGCCTATCCGGCCACCAAAATCCGTGTTGTATCCATTTTCCAAAAATAATATTTTTTCTCGGTATCCAATACCCTTTTCTCATATCTTTTACATCATTATGCATAATTAAGCTAATTTCTTCCTTCAACTCATCAGTGACTACTTCATCACCATCAAGGTTTAATATCCAAGTACCTGTGGCTTTTTCAAAACCATAATTTTTATTAGTGTTGAGCATCAGGATATTTTCTCTTTTATAAACACTAGCTTTAAATTTTTTGGCGATTTGCGCAGTTTGATCTAGAGAAGAGTTGTCTACAACAATTATTTCATCTGCAAAACCTGTTACGGACGAAAGACATGCTGATAATCTTTTTTCTTCGTTATATGCTGAAATAACAACTGAAAGCGTTTGCTTCATAATTCATTCCTTTTTAAAAGCGAGACAATTGAAAAAATCTTTTTCTTTTCAAAATACCATATAATACCTATATAAAGTATAACACCTGCAAGGCCAATAATTATGGTGTTTATCATAGTATACGGTTTATCTCCCAACAAAAAATAATAGACAGACCCTTGTGCGGTTGCAGCCAAAAAGGGATATTTAATGCTTTGTACCATAGAAAAAGGGCTCACTCTTCGGACAAGCGCGATAACGATAAAACCTGATAAAGAAAGAACCGCTTGAGCCAGTGCTACCCCATTAAATCCTACAATAGGGATAAATGACAATGTTAATACCCATGTGGCAATAGTCCAAAAAATCATAAGAAAAAGAGTTATTTTAATTTTTCCAACCGCATTCAAAGCATTTGTAAGGGGTGTTGAAAATGCAGCAACAAGAGATGTAAGTACAAAAAGATAAAATGAAACCAATGCCGGTAACCATTTCCCGTACCTAGGTATTAACAATACAGCTGGCTCAATGAAAAAGATAAGTCCTACGGATATTGGTACGATGGTTACCGCAAGACCAAATAGTATCTTTTCGATGGCTTTTCCCAGCATGACCGTATCATGCTGAAGTCGAGAAAATGTCGGAAAAGTAACTCGAATAACACTGTCCATAATCAAACGGAGCGGCACTTCTGCCCATTTTTTGGCCCATCCTATATATCCTATCTCACTAAAACTCAAAATTCTTCCTAAAAAAATAGTCATAAGATCATCTTTGACAAGCGCAAGCAATGAGTTTAATTGAAATGGAATTCCGAATCGAAGAAGTTTTGACGCAACAGGTCTTGAGAATCCTATTGATATCCTCCATGGTGCTATCGCATACAGCACAAGTAGACCGAGAATAGCCCTCGCGAGTACCGCATAGGAAAAACTTGTAATTCCATAGCCTTGCCATGCAAGTATGACTGATACACCATAGAAACCAATTGTTTCCACTATTTGGGGAAATACCAACTTATTAAACTCAAGCTTTCTTTCAAGAAGTACTGACGGTATGGTTTTGAGTGATGATAGGAAAAAAGATAAAATAAGGCTTCGAAATAACCACACTCCGCTTGCGTCTAAATGATAGAAAAGTCCTACGTAGGGAGATAAAAACAACATAATACTGCATAAAATAAAGACCAAACCCTGTTGCATGGTAAATGTTGTGCGGAGATCATCATCATGCAATGCTTCTTTTTTTTGAATGAGGGCTGCTGCCAGTCCAATATCGGAAAAATAGGTAAGAAATGAAATACAAGCAGATACAACATAAAATACACCAAACACTTCGGGAGTCAAAAACAATGTAAGAAGAAACGTTGCACTAAATGCAATTATCTGTATTAAAAATGTCCTTCCGGTGAGAGCGACAATGCCTTTAACAGCTTTTTGTTTAATTGTAGCAATATCTATTTCCTGCATAAAAAATCAACACCTATTGATGTTGCTTCCAAGGTCTGGTTATAAAAAGCCTTTTCAGACCTTCTAAATCACCTTGGGCAGTCTTTAAAACACGCACAGTCGAACCGGGATTATCTACCCAAGTAACTGGCTCCTCATATATTCTTGTGTGTGATTTTTCAGCATATATCAGAAGCTCTGTATCAAAAAACCAAGCGTTGTCTTTGATATGAGGGATAATTTTTTGCACCACATCCCGGGTCACCGCTTTAAAACCGCACTGAGCATCGGTGAAACGAACCCAAAAAAATAATTTTATGAGGGCGATGTATCCTTTTGACGTGATAGTACGAAGAAAATTTCGTCCATATACTCTTGATCCATACGCGTTACGGGTTCCAATAGCAATATCGTACCCTCTGGTCAAAGATTGAAGAAGTGGCGGAAAATGACGTAAATCTGTAGACAAATCTACATCCATATATGCCAAAATATCTGCCTTACTTTGTAACCATGCATATTTTACCGCTCTTCCCCTTCCTTTTTTATCCAAGTGGACAACATGGACTCGAGATAATTTTTTTGCCAATGTATGAGCAATATCCAGTGTTTTATCATTGGAAGCATTATCCGCAATAACAATCTCCCAATTAAATGAATCCAAATGGGTTTTGCAGAATCCTTCAAGCGTTTCTATTCGCTCTTGTAGTTCAACTTCTTCGTTATATACGGGTATAACGATCGTAACGGACAATTTTCTTTCCATATAGTAATAGAGCAACAAATCCGATTATTGATACAAAAGAAACCCAATTTCCCATACTCCGTTCACGTGTATTTTCAAACCTCATTTCTATTATGTTATTCCCTGTCGATAGTACCACGGAAGGCTGTCCTTCGACAATATTTGGCTTCACTAGTACGCCATTTACTCTATAGGTCCAACCAGGAAAATAAGCCATATGGAAAACAATTTTTTGTTCTTCTGAGGCTATAATCTCATAGACACCCAACACTTCGGTTTCCTTAATTTTTTTCACTTCTACACTGGCGTTTCCGGTTATACGCTCTTTTACTATTTCAGACTGGTTTTTAGGAATTTTAATGTCTTTCGGAAGGTATTCATCTGATACGCCTGAAGCCCTCCATCGGAGCTCAAGTAATTCTCCATAGGATTCAACAGGTTTATCAAATATATATTGAGGTACAAATAGTTTATTTGAATGTAAAACAATTGCGCTACTACATAAAAACAAAACTATAAACAAAATCCTAGATGATCTGTTGTAAAAGATAAAACCGACAAATAATGCAATGCACGATCCTATTGGACCCAGTAAACGCCACGGATACTGGATAAATGAAGAAAATGGGACACTATCCCAAATAATTTTTGAACCCCGAAGAGTCATAAATATAAGTATGAGCGTTAGAGCGAGTATGCCAGTAAGAATCACATGTATTCGTTTCGCTTTTCTTTTTGAAAATACCCATAATCCAAATGACAAGAAAAAAAATAAAATATGCAATTTACCAAGTTTAAAAGTCATCCCATCCGTACATCCTGGTGCTGATCCTCCATATCCCCACGGTGAATCCCACAGTTGTGATAGACAAATATAATGCTCACTATAATCAGCTGATTTTCCTATCACTTTGTATACATTGGTGTAAGACATTTCGCGCAAGGCAGGAAACCAAAAAAATGCAGTTACTCCGAGAGACGCGATTAATACAATAATAAGTGAAATTGTAATCTTTCGAAAATTATATGTATTCTTATATAAAGAATTTATCCCTACTATAAACAACATGCTTATGATGCATCCTATTGCTAAATATCCGAAAACAGTATGAGAAAGAATTATTCCTACAAGTGACAGAGTCATGATACATATTCCACGCCTCATTTTTTGTTTTTGAACAAGAAGAAAAAACCCATACAGAACAAAAGGAATCAAAGATACTGCCCAATATTCACCTATTGCGCCACGGACAAACAGTTGTACAGCCCGGTATGGAAAATAGGTAAATACAATTGCGGAGAATATACCTCCATATACTCCAAAAAATGCCGACGAACAAATATACATGGCCAAGGTTCCTACAATCACACCTAATCCAATCATCAATTTAGTGGCAGTAAGTGCATCAAAACCTATTATGTGAAAAGCTGCGCCCACATAATATGGAAGAGGGGCATAAAAATTAAAAATCGGATACCCATATCCGTATCCCAGATCTGAAACTATCCTGACCGGGAATTGACCATTCTTCAGTGCTCTAGTCATGACAATAACGCGCGCTACCTGCGCATCATCATGCATCGGAAAAAATCCAGTTGAAAAAAATGAACGGATTGAAAAAATTGATGCGAAAAGGAGGCAGGATATTAATACTATTTTTTTCATATCCACAAAGACGCTCGTCTTTTTACATTATTTGATAAGAGAATAAGCAGATATGCCCCGTACACGATTATCCCGAAACTGCTCAAAATATCAGAAATATATCGAAACGCTGTCTCCCGAAATTCAAAAGAGACTCTATGACTGCCTTTGGGTACTGATACGCGCATGACTCCCATTGAGTTATCGTACGATAGTTCGATGGGATATCCATCAAGGGTAGCACCCCATCCCGGATAAAAAATAGTATTAAACTGTATGATGCTGTCGTCTTCTAAATTCAATGTTGCATCAATTTTTTTAGTGGAACTTTGCATGTCTGTTATGCTGCCTTTTCCGGAAAACAACACAAGCTTATCATTTGCCCGCATATTTATTTTAACTTTCACCCACTTAGGCATATATTCGTCCTGCACTGTCGTTGAACCTTCATTTGTCGTATAAAAACCTTCTTCTCGAACTACTGACCGTACACTACTTAAAAGCGGAATATTTCCAACGAATAAAATGGCGACACACAGTATTCCAACCCATATTCTTTTTGATTCTTTAAGTTGTGATATTAAAAATGCCAACAACCAAGGACCAACAATAAAAACTATAGATAATAATCTATATGGAAATTGAACAAATCGAACAAAAAAAGGCATATTCCAGAACACCATTCCAACTGCTGAAGATCCTACGGCAACCATGGTCATAACTGCACCAAAAAAAAGAAATTCCTTATCAAACCGCGTATGTATTTTTTTCAAAAATAAAACCAATGGCAGTAGTAAAGGGAAACTCCAAAAAAGCAATGTCTGACTAATTGCCATAAATTGAGAAGGATTGGCTATCTGAACAGAATCAAAACGTACAAAAGAACGTTCTAAAAGCGCCGGAATCCAAAAAAATGAAGTTATCATTATTCCGATTACAAAGGGGATTACGGCTTTATATTTTCCTCTGAGAAACATATAACCGACTAAAAAAACCGTAAAAAATAAAGCAAGGATATTGTGACTAATTAATAACAATGCTGTGATCGGTGGGATGATCCAAACAGCACCGGATTCTATACACCACATAAGTATAATTGCCACACTAGAAGCCATGACTTCACCTACAGAACCTCTTTTATATATGTCATACAATAAATAGGGCGAAACCACATACGAACACGCCCCGATAAAACTCGGAAATCTGGAGAAAAATTTTCTTAACCACAAAAATAAAAAAAAGGTGCTTCCTATGACAGATGATCCCAAAATAATTTCAATAATACCTGAGTAAGGCAATTTAAATAACCGGAGTATTGATCCTATATATAGGAATCCGGGATATAAAAAATTTGATACGGGATACCCATAATTATGATTTAACCTACTTAGAAAGCGTACCGGAAATTGTCCGTCTACAAATGACTGATAGAATGCAGTCAATCGTATGACCATCCAATCAGCGTCTTCAGTCACAATCAGACCCGGCTTAACAAGCGGTAGTAATACTATGCATGCAATGATAAAAAGTAATAATAGAGGACGAAAAAATATATGAGTAAATCGTTTCATAGATATGTAAGAGTTAGGGATTAACTTTGTATAGCCGCATACTGGCAGATTCTGTACTTAAACCTTTTTGATATTCTTGTATCAATTGTAACCGCCATTCAAAAGGTGGAGATTGATGTTGATACATAACAAAATAGGTCGGATGATCTTTTGCGCTCACACGCATATCCTCAGGCATCTCTCTTGGAATTGGCCAGATTCCATGAATATCTATATTGCGAAAATCTCCTAAAAATATTTCCAATGCATATGGTAATAATCCGAATGTTCCTTCTGTATACACACTTATCTTATTATTTTGCATATCGTCTTTTAATATAGTTACGATCTCAGGGATGCCCCAGCCGGATGGCCAACCATCAATATATTGCCCTCTTTCGGCCTTAGGGATATATGCAGATTTAATAGTAAATACAATGGTATATGAACTATATATATTTATGAGACAGAGCAATCCAACAATACTGTATCCGACAAAATGATTTTTCATTTTTGTTAGTATCATAGAAATGGTGTATGCTGAAAGTATCAGCAGAGGCATAATCATAAAAAGAATATACCGGGGATATAAAACTCTCCCGAACAACCCAAGAGCGATAAACGGGAAAACCCACATAGCCAATAATACTAATTTTTCCTGAAGATTTTTTTTGAAAAAGAATGGAAATATTTCCGCGCTTATAAAAATAGGCCAACTCATATACCCAAGCATCCAATCAATCATGCCATACATATTTCCGTTAAAAAATTTAAACGGGTGTGTGATCCAAAGAGAAAAAGGATACACAAAAATTGAATCCTTCTGGGCAATAATATAAAAATATGGAGATAATCGTAGTACACTATAAATTACTTGGGATACTAATGCGCTTA
>Ga0172379_10003197_pt1 | contig 26701 bp, 18 predicted proteins | sample GrowelOW334metaG_FD_119756 | JGI IMG/M metagenome (GOLD analysis project Ga0172379, IMG submission 119756) | Groundwater microbial communities from an aquifer near a municipal landfill in Southern Ontario, Canada - Groundwater well OW334 metaG | ecosystem: Environmental > Aquatic > Deep...
CCATATTCCGAACCGACGGTTTCAAGACTGAACGCAGCTTTCAGAATTGAATGCAGTTCATGGCGGGTCAACTCTTCGCGTTGGCCTTTCATACCGCCGGTTTCTATGATCATGGTGTTTTTCAGAGGCATGGGAAACTGCCCGGCGAGATCAAGCAGGGCGAAAGTTACCCCGATCAGCATGGTTTTTTGTCCGGAATCTTCCAATACCCTGAGGTTTTGAGCCAGTTCATTCCGGTTCTCGAGGTAAAAACCGCTTAGCGGGTGCCGGCTATTACGGATCAGGTGATCCATCATAAAGACCAGCGATGAATTTTGCCTCTCAAGGTACGAAGGCAGAAGTGCCAGGAAGCAATACGCGGAAGGTTCACCGAAAAAATGACGGAATCCGTTTTCGAGACTGTCGATATAGATTCCGTCGTCCAGGATATAATGCTTACTTGGCTCTTTGCCTGTGGTACCGCTTGATTCGAATATCCTGGTTTCGGTGCCCGGCCCGGTCACCACACGATGTGTCTTGAAAAACTCTATCGGCATGAATGGAATCAGGGCGGTTTCGAAAATCCCGGCCGGATTGCAATGCAGAAGCTCCAGGTATCTTTTATAAACCGGGTTTTCGGTCGCCTGGAAACGGAAGGTTTCGAGGACGGCATGATCTTCAACCCGTAGAGCTGTGGTCTGCACCCTTATGTCTTTCAATTTTGATCATGATTACTTTACTTCTTGCCTTTTTGCCCTCTTGCCCTCTTGCCCTCAATCGGTTTTGCTAATACCCCCGTATCGCCTTGATTCCCGGAAGTACCTGTCCTTCAATGTATTCAAGCAAGGCACCACCGCCTGTTGATACATAAGAAACTTTGTCGGTCATGTTAAACTGATTGAGTGCGGCAACTGAATCCCCGCCACCAACAAGTGAGAATGCACCTTTTGCAGTTGCACGTGCGATGGCCTTGGCAATTTCAACGGTACCATTCTGGAAGTTCGGCATTTCAAAAACCCCCATCGGGCCATTCCAGAGAATGGTCTTGGATCCTTCGATCACTTCGGAGAATTTCTTAATGGTTCCGGCAGCTATATCCAGTCCCATCCAGCCATCCGGCACCTGATCGATAGGAGAAACCAGGATTTTAGCCTCGTTATCGAATTTGTCGGCATTTACTCCGTCAATCGGAAGGTAAAAATTGACCCCTTTTTCATGAGCGATATTCATTACTTTTTTTGACATTTCAAGCAAATCCTCTTCCACCAGGGAGTTACCTACTTTACCGCCCATAGCCTTGACAAAGGTGTATGTCATACCGCCGCCGATAATCAGGTTATCCACCTTGTCCAGCAGGTTTTCGATGATTGTGATTTTGGTTGAAACCTTGGCGCCGCCCAAGATTGCGGTAAATGGCTGCTTGGGATCGAGCATCACTTTATCGATACTTCTGACCTCATTGTCCATGATATACCCGAACATTGATTTGCCTTTGAAATAATCGGCAATGATGGTGGTGGAGGCATGTGCCCGGTGAGCCGTACCAAAAGCATCATTAACATATATATCAGCGAGACCGGCCAGTTTTTTTGCAAATTCGGTATCGCCTTTTTCTTCTTCCTTGTGAAACCTCAGGTTTTCCAGGAGCAGCACTTCGCCTGGTTTCAGTGCAGCGGCCATGGATTTTGCTTCTTCACCGATGCAGTCGGGTGCAAATTTTACCGACAAACCCAGTTTGGCATTCAGGTCGGGGATCAGGTGTTTCAGGCTGTACTTGTCGGTTGGCCCCTCTTTGGGACGTCCCAGGTGTGACATCAGGATGACGGATCCACCGTCCTTCAGAATTTTTTTGATGGTTGGAATGGCTGCCCGGATGCGGGTATCATCGGTAATTTCAAAACTGCTGTTCAGCGGGACGTTAAAATCGACCCGGATGATCGCCCGATGACCGGCGAAGTTGAACGAATTCATTGTTAGCATGGTATATGTTGTATTTAGAGGTACTTCAAAAAGCCGCACAAAGTTAAAAAAATGTTGGCTATTTTTGGGCCATGCGCTTCAACGAAATACCCGGTCAGCAGGCCATCCATGAACGTCTTATCCGGTCGGTGAAATCCAACCGGGTGAGCCATGCACTGATGCTATCGGGCAGTCAGGGGAGCGGAAATTATGCCCTTGCACTTGCCCTTGCGCAGTATCTTCAGTGTACCTCGCCGGTGAGCGACGATTCTTGTGGCGAGTGTCCGGCTTGCCACCAGGCGGCACAGTTTGTCCATCCTGATATCCACTTTGTTTTTCCGGTAGCCAGGACAGCCAAAATCAAGGATGAGCCTTCAAGCGATGATTTTATCACCGAATGGAGGCAGTACCTCGCCGGTAATCCCTATCCATCACTCGAGGGCTGGTATCATGCCATGGGAATCGAAAACAAGCAGGCCGGAATATTTAAAAAGGAAGCTCAGGATATCCTCCGTAAACTCAATTTCAAATCGTATCAGTCAGATTATAAGGTTATTATATTTTGGATGCCGGAAAAGATGAATGTAACGTCTGCCAATAAACTGCTCAAAATCATTGAGGAACCGGCCGATCATACGGTTTTCCTTTTTGTCACTGCCGGTACCGATGAAATATTACCCACGATATTATCACGCACTCAACTGATCAAGGTTCCAAAGATCGGAAACGGAGCCTTGTATGATAAACTGATCACCGAATTTCCTGGGCAGGAGGATTTAATCCGGGGTGTGGTTCAAAGATCGCAGGGGGATTATCTTGTTGCCCATGAAATGATCGAGCAGAGCGACCAGAATTTGCTCAACCGCGACCGGTTCATACGATGGATGCGGATTTCCTTCGCCTTACAGGTTCAGGAAATTACCGCCTGGGTGGGGGAGGTTTCGGAAATCGGGCGCGAGCGCCAGAAATGGTTTCTTCAGTATGCGATGAGCATGATCCGGAATAATTTTCTTCTGAACCAGGGCCTCTCGGAACTGGCTTTTCTGGATTCAGAGGAAACCGCATTTTCGTCTCGGTTTAATACTTATATCCACCGGGGAAATATCGATGCCCTGATGCAGGAATTCGATCTGGCCATTGCTCAGATAACCATGAATGCCAACCCTAAAATCCTGCTGACGGATATGAGCCTGCAGCTGCACATCCTGCTCCGTTTACCCGCTGCCGCTGCAAGTGGCTGATGCACACCGCTGCATCACAATTCAGCGGGATTAATTATCTTTACCGCCATGGATACATTACAAGACGCGATATTATTCAGGGGTTGCCCCCATTTAGATACTGAATCGGAAGGAAAACCCTGCCAAAACCAGGAGGGATGCACTAAATTGAGTGTGTTCGACTGGTTGAGAGACATCCCCCACGGGATCAGCGAAGAGGATCTTGTGGAAGTCAGGTTTAAAAATACCCGGAAAGCCTATTACCGGAACGTTAATGCGCTGAATCTGAAGCCAGGCGATATGATTGCGGTGGAGGCTTCACCGGGCCACGATATCGGTATGGTTTCACTAACCGGTCCTTTGGTGCTCAATCAGCTCCGGAAATACCGGATCCATCCGGATGAGTATGAATTCAGGAAAGTTTACCGCAAGGCTAAGCTGGCTGATCTGGAGAAATGGAAAGAAGCTATTGCGCTGGAACATCATACCATGCTCAGGGCCAGAAAGATCACCCAGATGCTCAAGCTCGACATGAAAGTGGGCGACGTTGAGTTTCAGGGTGATAAAACGAAAGCGATCTTTTATTACATCGCTGATGACCGGGTGGATTTTCGCGAGTTGATCAAATATATGGCTGACGAATTCAAGATCCGGGTGGAAATGCGCCAGATCGGCGCCCGTCAGGAAGCAGGACGCATCGGCGGCATCGGATCCTGCGGACGGGAGCTTTGCTGCTCAACCTGGCTGACCAGCTTTGTTACCGTGACCACCACCGTGGCCCGGAACCAGGAACTTTCGTTTAATCCACAGAAACTGGCCGGTCAGTGCGGCAAACTTAAATGCTGCCTGAATTACGAAGTGGATGCTTATCTGGAGGCTCAAAGAGACTTTCCGTCGGCCGAGATTGTCCTCGAAACCAAGGAAGGAAGGGCCTATCACCAGAAAACCGATATATTCAAACGGATGATGTGGTACTCCTTTGATTCATCCGCTTCCACCAACCTGATCCCGATCACCGTGGAGAGGGTGATGGAGATTATCAGGCTGAACAAGCAGGGCATCATTGTTGAAAAGCTTACCGATGTCGACCTGTCGAAGATCGTTGAGGAGGTTGGTTACATGAATGCAGCCGGGCAGGAAAGCCTTACCCGGTTCGACGATAAAAAAAGAAGCGGGCGCAGGCCGCCGCAAAGGCCTCAGCCCCAGGCTCAGGTCCCGGTTCAACCGGAAAACCGTCCGAAAATCAAGGTTATAAAAAAGGTATGATCCGACTGAGGATACCGGCACTCGTTTTGATCATGGGAATACTTCTGGCTTCATGTGGTCAGAAGGATTTCTATCTGCGTAATGTTCCGGTCGAATCGGGCGTATGGCCCGCCGATAAGTTTTTCCGGTTTGAAGTTCCGGTCAGGGATACCGCCGGCTCCTATAATATCTACCTCCAGATCAGGAATGACGGAAGGTATGAATATTCCAACCTGTGGCTTTTCATTCGCACCAATTCGCCCACGGGAGCCAGTTTGCGGGATACCGTGGAATGCAGGTTGGCTGATGAACAGGGCCATTGGCAGGGCCGGGGTTCCGGAGGCCGGTACAGTCTGGAGATCCCCCTGAGATACCGGGTCCGTTTCCCAAATTCCGGTCTTTATATTTTCGAGATCGACCAGGGCATGCGCGATAAGCAGCTTAAGTATATCACCGATCTCGGACTTAGAATCGAAAAAGCAGGATAGTTTTGGGAAGGATCAGTAAAATCAAGCGATTTGATGAAATGCGGGAATTCCCGCATGTATTTGAACCGGATGGCAATCACATCCTTTCATCTGATTATGAGATGAAAGGACATTGGAACGAGGTTTTTTTCAAGAATGATAAACCCATCATACTAGAATTGGGATGCGGCCGGGGCGAATACACCATCGAACTGGCCAGGCGGTCACCGCAATTCAATTTCATCGGTGTTGATATCAAAGGTGCCCGTATGTGGAAGGGAGCGCAGGAATCACTCCGTCTCCAACTCGATAATGTGGCTTTTTTACGGTGCCGGATTGAGTTTTTATTCAGGATGTTCGCCCGGAATGAAATTTCCGGGATCTGGATCACCTTCCCTGATCCACAACTCCGAAAGCCTCGCAAAAGGCTTACTTCCAGCAGGTTTATTAATATGTATATGGATATGCTCAAGCCGGGCGGACGCATACACCTGAAAACAGATAGCGATGTTCTGCATGAATATACATTATCACTATTGAAATGGAATAACCTGATGCCCGACCGCTGCACGGCGGATTTGTATGGCTACGGACCGGTCGATGACGTTCTGTCCATCCGCACCCACTATGAATCGGGATTTCTCCGGATCGGGAAACCCATCACTTATTTATCCTTTATTCCCGTACACGGCCAGCGGTTTACCGAACCCCGGGAGCAATCCGAACAGCTATGAAGGATACCGGTTTTTTCGACAGTGTATTCCAGGTGGTCCGGTACATCCCGTACGGCCGCGTTACTTCCTATGGTGCTATTGCCCGCTATCTGGGATCTCCCCAATCGGCACGGATGGTCGGCTGGGCCCTGAACAAATCCTTTGACGGCAAAGGATTTATACCCGCCCACCGAGTGGTTAACCGGACCGGATTGCTAACCGGCAAACACTATTTCGGCTATTCCGATACAATGAAACAACTGCTCGAAAGCGAAGGTATCCGGGTGGACAATGACCAGATCCTCGATTTCGAACAGGTATTCTGGGATCCGGTTAAAGAAATGCCTGACGTTGAAGGATAAATCTGCAAAGAAGTGTAATTTTGTCCTTTATTTAAACTAAATAAAAATAGATGGAATTACTGAATGCCTCTTCTGTTCTTGATTGTCTGAAAGAGGTTATAAATCCTGATAATGAGAAGGATATCGTAAGTCTGGGGATGGTGAGGGATCTTAGGATTGAAGGAAGGAAGGTGAGCTTTTCGCTTGTTTTCCCAAAATCCAAGAATCCGTTTGCCCAATCGGTTAAAAAATCATGCGAACAGCGGATAGCCGCCGGTTTGGGCAAGGATATTGAAACGGATATCAAACTTGATGCCCGGCAGGTTGTTCATACCGAACGGCCATTGCCCAATGTAAAAAATATTGTTGCCATAGCCAGCGGTAAAGGCGGCGTAGGCAAATCCACCATCGCTGTGAATATGGCGATAGCACTGGCCAAACTGGGATATTCAGTCGGGCTGATCGATGCCGATGTTTATGGTCCTTCGATACCGAAAATGCTCGGTCTGGAGTCTGTGAAACCGGTATTGAAGCAGGTTGACGGACATGACCGGATCATTCCGCCGGAAAAATTCAATATCAAGGTATTATCGATCGGTTTCTTCGTAGATGAGAAGGAGGCCCTCGTTTGGAGAGGTCCGATGGCGACCAGCGCGCTGAAACAACTCATCCATGACGGTTTTTGGGGCGATCTGGATTATCTGCTTATCGACCTTCCTCCGGGGACAGGCGATGTGCACCTGACACTGGTTCAGAGCCTGGCCGTGACCGGAGTGGTGATCGTGTCCACCCCTCAGGCGGTAGCCCTTGCCGATGCCATCAAGGGTATCAGCATGTTTACCGGAAAGTCGATCCGGGTACCGGTACTCGGGCTCGTGGAAAATATGGCATGGTTTACGCCGGAAGAACTTCCGGATAATAAATACTATATCTTCGGTAAGGACGGTTGCAAAAAACTGGCTGCCGAGATGAAGGTTCCGTTGCTCGGCCAGATACCGCTTGTTCAGAGTATTCGCGAAGGTGGAGACGATGGATTACCTGTTGTTGTTAACGAAGATTCAATCAGCGGAAGGGCTTTCATGGATCTGGCCCGTGAAACGGTACGCCAGGTGGGTATCCGGAATGCTTCAGCCGATCCGACTCAGATTGTTCAATTAACCCGATAACTTAATAATAAAAGATAATGGTAACGAAAGAACTTGAAGATAGAATCAAAGACGTACTTGAACAGTTGAGGCCTTATCTTCAGGCCGATGGCGGAGACCTGGCACTGGCCGAGATCACCGATGACATGGTGGTCAAAATTAAGCTGGTTGGAGCCTGCGGTTCATGCCCGATGCGCACGATGACCCTGAAGGCCGGAGTTGAAAATACACTCAGGAGACAGGTGCCGGAGGTAAAATCGGTGGAAGCGGTTTAAAGTTCGCCGCCTTTGATCATATTGTAGATCTTGGATTTGCCGATATCCAATTTCTTGGCAACCAGGACCACATTATTGTTGTTCTTCTCCAGGTAATGGGCGATAATTTTACTTTCATACTCCCTCAGGCTCATCTCCTGTGCAAACAGGTCAAGACCTGAATTGGTGGGACTGAACATCACATCGTCCTCATCAATAATATTCTGGTTCGACATGACCACTGAAAGCTCAACGATTGCTTTTAGCTCCCTGACGTTCCCCGGGTAATGGTAGGACAGTAATTTATTTCGTGCCTGAGCCGAAAACTCCTTTTTGGGCAGATTGTTCTCCTTGCAGAATTCCTTAAGAAAATGACTGGCAAGAATGATGATGTCATTGTCGCGATCTGACAACGGCGGTAACATGATGGGCAAACCGAGCAACCGGTAATAAAGATCCTCGCGGAAATTCCCTTTCTTTACCTCATCCTGAAGGTCCTTGTTGGTGGCAGTAATGATCCTTACATCGACTTTTACCACGGATGTTCCGCCAACCCGTACAATCTCCCTTTCCTGGATGGCCCGAAGGATTTTAACCTGAAGGTCGATTTCCATCTCCGCGATTTCGTCGAAGAAGATGGTGCCCCCGTTGGCTTCTTCAAATTTTCCGATGTTGCGGCTGTAAGCACCTGTAAATGCGCCTTTTTCATGACCGAAAAGTTCACTTTCAAGCAGCTCCCTGGGAATAGCGCCCATATTAACCGCTACAAATGGTTTATCTTTACGGATGGAATTATAATGAATCGTCCTGGCAACAAGCTCTTTCCCGGTACCGGTTTCCCCCCGGATGGAAACAGTCATGTTCTGAACCTGTATCGCCTTCTCGATCAGGGAGTAAACCTTTTTCAGAGCTTTACTGTCACCGATAATGGCTTTGGAAAAGTCGTATTTTTCAGAGATCTGGGTTTTCAGTTGAATGACCTGGTTGCGTAATTTCTGTGTAGTCTGGATATTATGAATAGAATTCAATAAACGTTCCTTGATATTTTCATCTTTGGTTATGTAATCGTAAGCGCCTTCCTTTAATAGCTTTACGGCAACCGAGATGTCCTCCTGACCGGAGATCATGACCACATGAATGCCGGGATCATATTTCTTGACCTTTTGCATGATATCATGACCGTCCATATCCGGCAAACCAAAATCGAGGGTTACGATATCAGGATTTTCCCCCAATTTGTCGAGGAAGCTCCTGCCGGTAAAGAAAGTTTCAACCTCAAAATCGGGATTAAGGCGCAAGTGGTGCTCTATCAGCTTATTGTAGAACTTATCATCCTCAACTACGAAAATTTTCATTAGGTTTCCGATTCTGGTTTTACGGGATTATGGTCTAAAGGTCCAAATTACTATTATTTTGGATTGTTAGGGATTTTGTCCAACTATAAAATAATTTTGCATTGTTAAAGTTATTAATAAGTATCTAACGAATTCACACTATTGAATAAGGTTTTTCGTACTGCCATTCCGGTGATTATCCTGTTGATTACCGGTTCCTGTTCGACCAAGAAAAATACGGTCGTGACCCGGACTTACCATAATATGACCTCGCATTATAATATCTATTTTAATGCGTATGACTCTTATTATCAAGGGATAAAAAAAGCTGAATCCAGTTTCAAGGACGACTTTAACACCCAATTGCCTCTATTTACTTACAGTTCTAAGGAGGCCGCCAGGATTATTTTGGCGGATATGGACAAAACGGTCAAGAAGTGTTCCAAGGTGATCGGAATGCATTCCATTAAGGCCAAGCCGAAATTAAAGAAGGGTAACCGAAGTAACAGGGATAAGGATTTTTACCGCAAGAATGAATATGTCAAGTGGGTGGATGATGCATTTTTACTGATGGGAAAGGCCTATTTCTACAAGCGCGACTTTTTCCCTGCCATTGAAACTTTAGAATATGTACTGACCCAGTTCCCCGATGACGGGCTGGCTAATGAGGCCAGTCTCTGGCTTGCGATGACTCAGCTTGAACTCAAGCGTTATCCTGAATCGCAGCAGATACTCAACCGGCTTCAGGGAGATCCGAAGTTCGACTCCAACCTGAAATCTCAGCTCGAGGCTGTTTATGGCGACTGGTATTTGCGTCAGGGAGACCTGATTACGGCCATTCCGCTTCTTGAAAAGGCAGCCGGGAGCTATCCGTCGAAGCTCCAACGGACACGTGTCAGTTATGTGCTCGGTCAGGTTTATGAGAAGTCCAAAGATTCGGTCAATGCTTCCAAATGGTATACCCGGGTGAATGAGATGAATCCTTCCTATGACATGGCATTTAATGCCAGGATCAACCGGGCCCGGTTATATCAGGGTGGCGGCCAGTCGGCCGACGGGATCCGGAAGGAGCTGATGAAAATGTTGAAAGACGCGAAGAATGTCGAATTCCTGGATCAGGTATATTACGCACTGGCCGAGCTTGAGATGAAGCAGGGCAATGAATCGGCAGGGATCAATTTTTATAAGAAATCCGTTGAAAACAATGTCGCAAATGCCACTCAAAAGGGATTGTCCTATCTGGCCCTGGCCTCTTATTATTACGGAAAGGAAGAATTCGTCCCGGCAGGTTTATATTATGACAGTTGCAGCCAGTCGCTGCCCGATACCTATCCTGATCATCAGAAGATCATTGCCTTCGGAGAGGATGTCAAGATGCTGTCGGAAAACATCAGTATGGCCCAAAGGGAAGACAGTTTGCAGGCGGTGGCCAAGATGCCGCAAGCTGAACGCGACAAGCTGATTTCCGACCTGGTTGCCAAAGCAACGCGAATTGAGGAAGAGAAAAGGGCTGCTCAGGAGGAAGAACGGATGAATATTCAGTCAGCCCGCATGAATGGAATGAATTCCATGACCGGGATGAATAACCGGGGGGCTGTGGGAAACCAGTTGAGAAATCCGGGATCAGCCCAACGGGGACAAAGCTTACAGTCGGGTAATACCGGGCAGGACTTTAATTCGGGCGGTTTCGGGAATGCCATGCCAGGAGGAAATCCCGATTTATCAGGGAACAGCAGCTGGTATTTTTACAATCCTGCCGCCATTAGTTTCGGAGGCATCGAATTCATAAAATTCTGGGGCCGCCGTAAGCTCGAGGATAACTGGAGAAGGTCAAATAAAAAAGTGATCTCCGAAGCCGGAGACCTTAGTTCCGAAGGAGAAACGGGTGAAATATCCACCCCTGTCGCCGCCGTGAAGGCAAATACCTTTAAGCCGACCCAGCGGGAGTTTTACATGAATGACCTGCCGATGAATGATACCCTGCTTCGCGAATCAAACATCCGGATTGCCCAGGCATTCCTGAATACAGGCAAAATATTCAAAGATGAATTGAACCGCCCGAATGAGGCCATTCAATATTTCGACAAACTGAACCGCAGATTTCCTGAGGACGAAAGGCTGCTTTTCTCGTATTATAATATGTACCAAATTTATACGGCCCTGAAAATAGACCGTGAAATTCAGATGTATAAGGATCTGATCCTTCAGAAATTTCCGGATAGCCGTTCGGCCAAGATTATCAGCAACCCGGATTATTTCAAGCAACTCGATGAAGAACGTGCTTCGGTGCTGAAGTTCTATGAGAAAACGTATGCCGATTATAAGGGAAAATCTTATGCCAAAGTACTGATTAATTGTGCGGCTGCAGATACGGCCTTTAAGGTCAATCCGATCCGCGACAAGTTTGGTTTGCTGAGGATCATGGCCTTTGCTAAACAGTATCCTGCGGATACCGCCGGTTTGGTTAAATCGATCAATGACCTTGTCTTTAAATATCCGGAAAGTGAAGTAGCTGAACCGGCAAAAAACCTGCTCAGTTATATTCAGAAAGGACCTTCCTCGGCGATCGGGAAAACTACCCGTAAGGTGCAGATCGGTCAGGTGGATAACAACCAGGATAAGATTGACGTTGCCTATTTCCCAGATGATGCCGCAACGCACTTTTACGCGGTGGTGGTATCTGCGGCCAATGCCGATGTCGGCAAACTGAAGTTCCGGGTCTCCAATTTCAATGTGGAGAAGTATGATGAGGATTTCTTCGAGGTAGCCTCCACTGTTCTGGATGGTGAATTGCAAATCATTACCGTCAAGAATTTCTCAAACAAAAAGCTGGGAATGGATTACTACCAGGCGATTACTGCCGATCCAAAGGTATATGAGGGCATGAAAGATACTGATTATAGGCACTTCGTCATTTCAAAAGATAATTACACCCGATTGTACAAGAATAAAAACGTGTTTCAGTATTACCAGTTCTTCCGCGATAATTATCTGAAAGAATAACCTTTTACTATGACCAAATCCCTTTCCATTCTATGGGCAGACGATGAAATCGATCTGCTCATGCCCCATATTCTGCTGCTCCAGGGCAAGGGATTTGAGGTAATTACCGCCAATAATGGTGAAGATGCCATCGAACGGGTGAATGAGCGCGAGTTCGATCTTATTTTCCTGGATGAGAATATGCCCGGTCTGACCGGATTGCAGGTCCTGAACAGGATTAAAACGATCAGACCCAACATACCCGTGGTCATGATCACCAAAAGTGAGGAGGAAGATATTATGGATGAGGCTATTGGCTCAAAAATTGCCGACTACCTCATCAAGCCGGTCAACCCCAAGCAGGTATTGTTGACCATCAAGAAATTTGTGGATACCAAGCGGCTGATCAGTGAAAAAACCACCTCAACCTACCAGACTGAATTTGGAAAGATTGGCATGCAGATTAGCGAGAGTTTATCATGGGAAGACTGGATTCAGGTATATAAGAAATTGGTTTATTGGGAATTAGAATTGAAAGGCTCTTCCGAAACCGCCATGGATGAGGTATTCAGGATGCAGAAAGCCGAAGCCAATCAGAATTTTATCCGTTTTATCAAGAAAAACTATGTTTCCTGGTTTACGAAAGAGATAGGCCAGCGCCCGTATTTCTCGCCTGATATCATGAAGCACAAGGTTTTTCCGCTCATGTCGAGGAATTTGCCAGTGGTGATGCTGGTCATTGATAATCTCCGGTATGATCAGTGGAAGGTATTGGAACCGGTCATATCCGAGACCTATACGGTGGAGCAGGATGATATTTATTTTTCCATTTTGCCCACGGCAACCCAATATGCCCGCAATGCCCTGTTCAGCGGGCTGATGCCCCTGGCGATCTCCAAATTGTATCCGGATATCTGGATGGAGGATTTCGAGGAGGGGAGTAAAAATATGCATGAAGAAGAACTACTGCGGAGCCTGATGAAAAGGATGAAAGTGCCTGATAAATTTGTATATGACAAGATCAGCACCAACCGGGCCGGAAAAAAGTGGGTGGAGCATCCCAACCAGCTGACGGATTTGCCATTATCCGTTCTGGTATACAACTTCGTGGATATGCTTTCCCATGCCCGCACCGAGACCAATATGATCAGGGAACTCGCCAATGATGAAGCCTCTTACCGGACGCTTACCCATACGTGGTTTATCCATTCGCCGCTCCTGGAGCTGCTGAAGGAATTGGCCAAGAAGAATGTCACGGTTGTCATTACCACCGACCATGGAACCACCATGGTGGAAGATCCCATCAAGGTGATCGGCGATCGGCTAACCACCACAAACTTGCGTTACAAGCAGGGTAAAAATCTGAATTACAATCCGAAAGAAGTTTTTGAGATCACACGTCCGGAGGATATCCAACTGCCGAAATCGAACGTCAGCTCCAGCTATATTTTTGCCACCGGGGCGGATTTCTTTGCCTATCCGAACAATTACAACCATTACGTGAAATATTACCGGAACACATTCCAGCATGGAGGGGTGAGCATGGAGGAGATGCTGGTTCCGTTTATTGTTCTTCAGCCGAAGTAATCACCTATGAAAGAATTGGTTTTCCACGCTAAGCGTCTTCACGACCTCGACGGGATAGCTGATCATCTCATCAAGGAATCAGGAAAGGAAAGGATCGTCGCCTTTTATGGGCAGATGGGGGCCGGTAAAACCACCCTTATCCGTGTTCTTTGCCGTAACCTGAAGGTTACAACCGAAGTCACCAGTCCAACTTTCGCCCTGGTGAATGAGTATCCGACTCCAGACGGTCCGGTCTTCCATTTTGATTTTTATCGGATTAACAAGATCAGTGAGGCATTGGATTTCGGAATCGATGAGTATTTCGAGAGCGGAAACTGGTGCCTGATGGAATGGCCCGAAAAAGTGGAGGAACTTTTGCCGGTCCCGGTAATTCGTGTTCATATCTCAGAAAGTCCTGATGGCAGCCGCATCATCAAGGCTGAAATCCCAACGTAACAGAATGCCCGGATATTTCGTAAATTGCTCTTCAATATAAAGGTTGATATAACGAGCCATGGAAGAGAACGGAAAACCTTTGTCATTCTTTCAACATGGGATGATGCCCAAGGAAGAGACTCTTGACCGCGAGAAAAAAGGAAAGCTTTTTGTGATCGGATTACCCAAAGAGTCTGATTCCCGGGAGACAAGAATTTCATTGACTCCGCAGGCCGTTCACCTGCTGGTTGATGCGGGTCACAGGGTACTCATCGAACGTGGTGCCGGTGCCGGTGCAAAATTTTCAGATCACGATTTTTCGGAAGCCGGTGGTGAACTCGTCAATGATAAGCCTTCCGTTTTTGAAGCCAACATCATCCTCAAAGTATCTCCCCTCACCAAAGCTGAAACTGAGCTCCTCGGACCGGGAAAAACAATCATCACCAGTCTTCAGCTGGCTACCCGTGACGAATCCTATTTTCAGGACCTGATCCGCCAGAAGGTTACGGCGATTGCTTTTGAACTTATTCAGGATGAAGCTCAGGAAGTCCCTGTACTAAGGTCGATGTGCGAGATTGCCGGTACGGTTGCGGTAAATATCGGATCGGGTTTGCTCAGCAGTGAGAATAACGGAAAGGGAATTCTTCTGGGTGGGATTACCGGGATCACCCCAACCGAAGTGGTTATACTGGGTGCCGGTACCGCCGCTGAGAACGCGGCCCGCACCGCCCTTGGAATGGGTGCAATCGTCAAGGTTTTCGACTGCTCCATCACGAACCTCAGGTCGCTTAAGCATTATGTGGGTCAGGAGATCTTCACCTCTGTCATGCATCCTCCGGTACTCAAAAAAGCATTTGAAACCGCCGATCTGGTAATCAGCACCTTGCAGAGACTTAACCAGGATTCGTTTTTCATGATTTCAGAGGATATCATCCTGTCGATGAAGCCGGGATCCGTGCTGATTGATATTCATGTGGACCAGGGATCCAGCTTTGAAACAGCCATTTACCAGGCACCCGGTGAAACCGTTTTTACCAGGCATGGGGTCGTGCATTACATGGTCCCTAACCTTCCGGCCAAAGTAGCACGCACGGCATCTATCGCCTTGAGTAATGTGCTCATGCCTATTTTGCTGGATAAAGGAAGGCATGGCGGCATTCTACAGTTGGTTAAAGACGACTGGGGAGTGCGGCACGGAGTGTATCTTTATAACGGGATTCTGACCAATGAACTGATTGGTAATCAGTTCGGCATTCCTTCGAAAGACATCGACCTGCTCCTGTCAGCCTTTTAAAACACAGCCCGTACCTGGAGCTGGGCATTGTGGACTGCCTTTCTTCCCCTGACGACCCTGCCTTCATAAACTCCTTCAAGAATGAGGTTTTTACCCAATTTATACCGCGCCGATAGCTGGGCGATCCCGTTGTGCCCGTTTTCAAATCCCCGGAGCATGGCATAACCCGAGGGTGAATCGGCCTGCCCGGCAAACTTCACATACACATACTGAACCGACAGGCTGATCTGCCCTTTTTCCGGAATTTGCGCGGTAAGAATGCTTTCCAGACGGTTCGAACCCAGACTGCCGCCATCGGTATTATTTTGTTCCGACCGGTATTCCCAATCCAGGCCGATCCTGAAATTCTTTCCTGCCTGGCATTCAACCTGCAACAGCTGAGTCAGGCTGACCAGGGTAAAATTTCTTGCCGGGAAAAATTCCGAGACCGATACCTTTCGCGACCAGTCGCTGTTTGAATTCAACTGCCAGGCTGGATGAAAGCGGTACCGGAGGAGCAGTGAATTTGACCAGTTTACCTTTCCATCGGCTCCATTGAGGAGCGTGGAACGGGTGGATTGCTTCTGGGTGACCAGATCGGCATTGAATTTCGTACCGCCCTTGTTGAACGACAGACTATGCCGTAATTGGGAGTTCAGGTTGATTAACCGCTGATCATTGGGATCATTGGTGAACGGATTGATCAGAAAAAGATAATCACCCCTGGGGGTTTTTTTATCGATCCGATAAGCCAGTTGACTGGTGAATTTTGAAGCAAATCCTTGTTTGGGCTGGATGGTGAAAACCTGGTTAAACCGATTGACCAGCGTGGGAATAAACTCGGTTCCGAGCCTGAAAATCCGTATAAAGGTGGCCTGATCGGTGAAAAATGCCGTTTCAAATTCATTCAGTTCCTTCATTCCGTTCCCGTTATAGTCCTTCCAGGTGTAAGCCCCCTGTCCGGCTGCCACTTCGAGGTATGAGTATTCAGGTTTGCGGTCATAGCCTGAACCCACCTCCAAAAAGGTTTGCGACCGCAATAAACCTTTCCATGCCTGCCAGCGGTTTTCCAATCGCCCGGTAACTGTTTTCCCGGTCTCTCCGGTGGCTATGCTATCCGGTCCGGCATCCAGCGAACGGAGATGAAATCCCGCACGGAAAGGGATGGCCGGATTTTTCGACAGGTCAACCCAGCTCTCGGCATCCCATGCTTTCGTTGATGAGAGGAGCCTGGAACCAACCGGCAGCTGATCGGTGCGGTTGCTGATCCTGACCATCCATGGTTGACGGTCGCCTACTTTTTTATTGGCTTCCAGTGAGAATTCCTGAAAGGCGCGGCTGTTGATCAGCAAGCTGTCGTTTCCCGGCTTTTTCCAGCGGTTATTCTCTGCATTTTCCGAAAACTCCAGATTGATTTTGCCCAGTTCGCGGCGATAGCGTACGGTATGCCTGAAAAATGCAGTGTTCCGGAAATTGTCGGCAGACATCAGGTAACTGCCTGTCCATGAGGTCTCCCATTTTTTGCCCTTTAAATATCCATTGGTAAACTGCCGGAATCCCTGAACATCATCTGAAAGATTGAGATATTCCAAACGATAGGAGGCGCGAAGGCTGTCGCGCCCCGAGAGGGAGACTCCTGATTCCAGAAAATTTTCCTGCCGGCTGATGCTGGTTCCCGCGAGATTCCAGTCACGCTCAAACTCAACCTCGCGAAACCGCTCAACCGGGTCGAAAAGCTTACCCGAGAACCGGTAGTTGATATAACTGTTGAGCGTCAGGCTGCTGTCCGTCCTGAGATAGTCCTTCCTCGATACATTGGTTTTCAGGCCCATCCCGGTATTGTTCCCATCGTCGAGAGAGGAAAAGGTATTCCGGTCGTTACGGGTGACTGACCATTCCATGTCCACCAGCATCCGCTGTCCGAGCGATTGGCGGGTTCCGGCCGAAATAACCTGTTTGCTCTGCGGCATGACAAGTTTGATCACCGGTTCATAGCCGCCCTTCGGTAATCCGTTTTCCGGAGCCACCCAATGGAATACCCTTCCGTTTGCGGCCGATTGGAGCGGTTCGTAATTTCCGTTACCGGCACCAACAAAGGAAAAACCGGCCTCGTATCTGGCACTGTCGGGATTAAAGTTTTGAACAAGTACGCTATCATAACGGATTCCGTTCACCAGGGTATCGGTCAGTTTGTAAAAAACCCGGTCGTTGCGAAAAATTGAAGCGCGTATGGAACTCACCCTGGCGAGATTTGAATTATCGCCGATTGAGGACAGCAGTTGTTTGTTCGAATCTGTGAGATCCTGAACCAGAGGCTGATTTTTAGCGTCATTTTCGGAAAAGATATTCACGAACCAGGATCCATTTTTCGTAGTCCACCTGTTTTCGTTATAAAACAGGAATCTTGAGTAGCTGCGTTCGGTATATTCGAATTCCGCAACGATCCTTTTATCCTTGGTGATCAGTATTTTCGGTGTAAACCGGATCTCAGCCGTATTGTAATCAATGGTGTAATCAGCCTCTTCACCTCGCATCAGGGGTTGTCCGTCGATAAACACTTTTTCGCTGCCTGCAATGATCTGGATATAGTTTTCGCCCCCTGTGCCGGTCAGCATATAGGGGCCCTGGTTACCTTCGCTCCCCTGAATATGATTTCTTGCATATTTTCCTTTGACCACCGCAGCGGCGGTGCTTGTCCGGAAGCTTGATCCGCCAGAGGGTGACCGGGCTTCGGTGGTAAACCGGGCTCCCTGCACCCGTTTATTCATCCGGAGAAAAAATCCATTAACCGGCCGGAGATCAAAGTCGCCGGCCATGATCTCATTTCGCGGATTATAAATGCGGAGGAACACCCGGTCGAACTCCTGGATCTGGTGAGTATTTCCTTCAGGCTGAATGGGGATATTTGAGTCGGTGAGAGTGGCTTCAATCCTGTAATCCTTGCTCAGCTTGCCTTCGAGCTGGAGGTTCAGGTTGGAGGTGAGCGAAGCATCACGGGTATTTCCGAGGGCAACTCCCCGTGACAGGCTGCCGCTGCTGCGGAGCGAACCTTCGGCCATCCGGTCGAAGCTTTCCCGTGATTCGGCTCCTCCAGGCGGCCGGTATACCAGGGGATTGATCCGGTTGAATCCGGGATCTTTATGCAGGTATACCTTGCTGAGATCCGCGGGAAATACCTGGTATTCAATCCGGATACTATCGGGTCTCATGCCGGGTTTAAAAAGGAGGGTGGAAGTTATCCAGTCGATGCTGTAGAGGCTGTCGGGAAATGGCTGATGATCAGTCCTTAAGATCTTCCATGAGTTCGGTTTTAACGACAGTGTATCCATGCGTATGGAATCGGATTTGACAGATAACAGGACTGTTCGGGACTGCGAAATTAAGGCAGAAGGCAGAAGGCAGAAGGCAGAAATTAGTAATAAGATATAAGAAAGAGGGGGGGGCAGTATGTTTGTGCGTTGAGGCATATGTCAAAAGTAGGCAAAAAGAGCAATGCCATATAACGCAGGAATCGGGCGTTCGTTGTGTGCTTTGTACGCACTGAATTACAATCGGAGCAGTGTCATCCCCGCGGAAGCGGGGACCGTTCCACTTTGCATGACATTCTGCTTGAGCTGCCGCTGGCACCTCGTTAGCGTCAAGCGGTTCCCGCTTTCCGGGAATGACACTTCTCCGATTGGAGTTAGTTTGTGCTGCTATCCAAATAATAAGTAAGGGCGACCTCTCGATCGCCCTTACCTGAATCTCGAACCTCAGCATTCAAAACTGGTCCTCGAATCTCTAAAATCTTACTTCAAAAACCCTACCACTTTGGAATTTCCCTACCGGGAGTCCATGGGTATCCGAGTTTATCGAATTCCTTCTTGAGCTGGTCAACCGTCTGGCGGATCTGCTGAACCTGCGGGAGGATCTTCGTCATTTCCCCGGCTACGATATCATATTGTTCGACGGCACTCTCCGGAACATCCTGGTTGGCACTGATGTACCGGACACTTCCCATTCGCTGGGCCAATCCGGGTTCGGCAGCATCCTGTAATCTGCTGATAATCGGGTTGCCTCTGAAACGGATGCCGAGATCCTTCAGCTGGGTTTCCAGGGATTTGAGTTCCGTCATCAGGTTATCCGGACCGCCGTAGGTGAAGATCAGCTGTTTTCCGTACTGGACATCTGTTGACAGGCTTTCCATTTCCGACATCGTGGCGTTCACCGTGTTGCCCAGTTTAGTCCCTTTTTCGATAAAGGCGATGACCGATGCACGGTCCCTGGCGGGCAGGGTAAAGTTATTGATCAACCGCACCGAGAATGGTTCAGGACCGGCCAGCTGGGTGATGACACCTCCGACGTTGCGTGCCAGTTCAACGGTATACTTTCCTGGAAGGGCGGTCACCGGTGCCGGGGCGGTGCCCATCGGGTTGGCCTGGGTTCCCCTGAGACCTGGACTGCCGGGAATTTCCTGGTCATAATCCCAGGTGGTTCTGGAAAGGCCGGTAGACTGACTGGTTTTCATCACTTTAACCACTCTTTCGTTGGAATCCTTAATGGTAAAAATCAGGAAAGGAGTCTGCTCCTCCTCCTCGGCGCGAAGTTCAGCATAGGTCGGGTAAAGAGGATTTGTTCCGTCTTTCCTTGCTTTTGCCTGGGCATCCTTGCGGATCTGCTTTAATGTTTTTACCTGATCTTTAATATAATAGGTAAAGGTAACGCCGTAAGCCGGGTTCGGGGCTATGAAATAGCTGTGGCCCTGACCATATTTGCTGTCGGTCTGACTGAACATGATGCCTTCCTTGATCGGATAGAAACGGGCATCCTTGTCGAGGTCGGCCGGTTCAAAATTCCGGAGCGGGGTATAATCATCAAGGATGTAAAAACCTCGTCCGAAGGTGGCCAGAACGAGGTCGTTTTCGCGCTCCTGGATGGCGATATCATAAACGCATATCGTAGGAAGCCCGGATTTCAACTGCATCCATTTTTCGCCACCGTTGATCGATACCCAAAATCCGAATTCAGTACCGAGGAAGAGCAGATCCTTTTTAACCGGGTCCTGCTGGATGGCATGGACCATGCCATTTTCCGGCAGGTTGGCGCTGATGGATCTCCAGGTTGTACCCAGATCGGTACTTTTGAGCAGGTAAGGTTTGAAATCGGCGCGTTTGACATTGTTAAAGCTGACATACAACGTATGGGCATCGAATTTATCGGCCAGGATATCACTCACGTAAGACATGTCCGGAACTCCCGGCAACGACTCGATTTTTGTCCAGTTTTTCCCGTCATCGGTCGTAATCTGGATCAGTCCGTCATCAGTCCCGACAAATAGGGTTCCTTGCTTTAATGGGGATTCGGCCAGAGCTACAATATTTCCCCAAACGGAGGTTGAGTTATTTTTTGCAACGGCATCGATATTCTGCACCACGCCCATTACAGGCAGTTGATTACGATCCATCTGGCGGCTGAGATCAGGTGAAATAACCGTCCATTTGTTGCCGTAATTGGTTGATTTAAACAGTTTGTTGGCAGCAAAATAGAGTGTCTTGTGATCGAATTTTGATATCAGGATCGGTGAATTCCAATTCCAGCGGTAAGCATCGCCCAGCGGTTCCTGAGGCTGGATTCCTACAGCTTCGCCGCTTTTCCTGTCGTAACGCACGAGTCCGCCGAATTGTGATTCGGAGTAAACGATATCCGGGTTAGTCGGATCAACCTGCTGGAAGAATCCATCGCCTCCGCAAGTTACCCACCAATCATCGTTAACTGCACCGGTGCCGCGGAATACCCTGGAGGGACCACCGAAGGAGTTGTTATCCTGGGTTCCGCCATATACATTGTAAAACGGAAGATCATGGTCGACAGCCACGCGGTAGAACTGGGTCACCGGCAGATTGGCCTTGAATTGCCAGGTTTCAGCACGGTCGAAGCTTTCGTACATCCCTCCGTCGGAGCCGATGATGTAATGCTTATTATCGCGCGGGTCCATCCAGAAACAATGGTTGTCGACGTGTTTTTTATCCTCGCCGAGAGCCTTCCAGGTGCGACCGCCGTCATCACTGACCTGCGCAACGGTTTCCATGGCGTACAGGCGGTCAACATCCCACAGGTCGCAGTAAATACGGTTGTAATATTGTCCGACACCCGACTGGTGGTCGCTCATTTTTTCCCAGGAAACACCGCAATTGGTGGTGCGCCAGATACCACCGGAAGCTTCAGCTGCTTCAACCACAGCATATACGATATCCGGATTTACCGGGGAGATGGCCAGGCCAATACGGCCAAGGTCACCGCCGGGCAAGCCGCTGTTGATCTTGTTGAAAGTTTTACCGGCATCTGTGGTTTTATAAATGGCGGATTCGGGGCCTCCGTCAACAAGGGTCCACACATGACGCCTGCGCTGATAAGCTGATACATAGATTACATCCGGGTTGCGGGGATCCATCTCGATATCTGAAACACCCGTATTTTCGCTGATTTCCAGGATTTTATTCCAGGTCAGACCGCCATCTGTGGTTTTAAACAGGCCCCGATCGCCACCGGGTCCCCAAAGCGGGCCCTGACAGGAAACATATACCACGTCGGAATTCCGCGGATCGATGCGGATTCTGCCGATATGTTCGGATTTAGCCAGACCCATGTTTTTGAAGGATCCGCCGCCGTCGACCGATTTATATACACCATCGCCGTATCCGATAGCCCGCTGAGAGTTGTACTCACCGGTGCCGACCCATACCACATTTGAATTGTTCGGATCAACCACCACCGGTCCAACCGACCATGAACCATAATTGTCGAACACTGATTTCCAGGTGGTTCCGTTATTGGAGGTTTTCCATACGCCGCCTGCAGCCACTCCGACATAATATTCGCTGAAGTTTTTTGGGTTGACCGCGATATCGGCACAACGGCCGGAGGTGAAAGCCGGTCCGATACTGCGGAATTTCAGTGCACCAAAAGTCGAGGAGGATACAGGATCTTTTTTTGGCTCCTCCTTGACCGCCTTTTTATCGGCAGCCTGAGTAAAACTGACCATCATGGCCAGCATAAGCGTAAATATCAGGCCTTTAAAAACGGACGATAATTTAATCATATTGAATATGTTGTTTAGGTTTAATCTTGCAAGGTACAATTCTTCAAAAGATGGCATTCGGTCATGTGGTTAAAAAATGTTAAACCATGATTGCGTATATTTATCGCCTGAAATAATCCTTATCCATATGGCAAAGAAAACTCTTGCCCTTGTTTTTCTGTTCTTTCCTTTACTTCTTCCGGCCCAGAGTATTAAAGACACTACTTTGCAATTGCACATGTTCTCCTTCCATGTCAGCAGTCATTTGCCAACCGGCGATATTGCCTCGAGATACGGATTTAACATGGGCGCGGGCGGCTCTTACTGGCTGAAAACAAGATCAGGCTGGCTGTTTGGAATTGATTACACCTACATATTCGGCAATAAATTCAAGGAGGACAGCATCCTGAACGGGATCCGGGATCAATCTGGATATATGATCACCAGCTACGGAGAGCAAATGTACCCGACGATCAGTGAACGGGGTTTCTATTCGGGATTAAAGGTCGGGAAACTGTTCCCTGTAATGGGTCCCAACAAGAATTCAGGCCTGATTTTCACCGCCGGGGCAGGTCTCCTGCAATACAAGACGTTTTTCCGGTTTGAGGAGAATACTATTCCGGTCATGCAGGGGGATTATATCAAAATGTTTGATTATCAGACCAATGGTATTGCCCTGAATCAATTTATCGGGTACCTCCATCTCGACAATGATCAGCCGATCAATTTTTACGCCGGATTTGAGTTCCACCAGGCATGGACAATTTGCCGGCGCGACTGGCTGTACAATCTGCATGGCTATGATAATACCCTCCGCCATGATTTTCTGTTTGGCTTTAAGGTTGGCTGGATATTCCCGGTGGGTAAAAAAACTACCGGAACCTACACTTATTTTTAGCTTGCCGTGTTCCTGATTTACCAGATCGGGATCAGGCTCTATTACCTGATCATCCTGCTGGCTTCCCCCTTTTCCAGGAAAGCCGGTGACTGGCTGTCCGGTCGCAGGAATAACCAGGACCTTCTCTCAGGATATAAAGCCGATAAGAACCGTCATACCCTTTGGATGCACGTGTCATCATTGGGGGAATTTGAACAGGGGAGACCGGTGATCGAACGGTGGAAAGCACAGTTTCCAGATAGCCTCATCCTGCTGAGTTTTTACAGTCCGTCGGGATTCAATTTCCGGAAAAACTATCCGCTGGCCGACCTGATTTTTTACCTGCCGGTCGATACGCACCGTAAAATGGAAAAATTGGTGGATCAGCTTAAGCCCGATCTTTTTATCCTGGTCAAATATGATTTCTGGCCCAACCTGTTAGCGGTCCTGAAAGAAAAAGCGATCCCCGTCTATCTTATTTCGGCCCGTTTCCGACGTGATCAATATCTGTTTAAAAAATGGGGCCGGATTTTTCTTCAGCAACTCAGGGATTTCAAATGGATCTTTGTTCAGGATGAATCTTCTTTTAACCTTCTCAAGGACCATTCTTTCAATAATATAGTTGTAGCCGGTGACACGCGGGTCGACGCGGTCATGAATAGAGACTTTGAGACGGGGAGACGGGGAGACAGAAAGACTTTGAGACGGGGAGACTTTGAGACTTTGAGACGGGGAGACTTTGAGACGGGGAGACGGGTTTTGATCGGGGGCAGTACGTGGCCGGTGGAGGAGAAGATGCTGTCAAGGCTTTGGCATTCATCAGAATTTAAAGAGCTGAAGAAGGATTGGAGATTGGTAATAGCACCGCATGATATCTCGGAAACCCATCTTGTGCAAATTGAAGCCCTTTTTCCGGATGGGATTATCCGGCACAGTCGCATCGAAGGTCCAGGGACAGAGGCTTTTCCTGCCGATGACGTCATTCTTATCGATTCTATCGGTCTCTTATCCTCTCTTTACGCCTACGCCGATCTTGCTTTTATCGGCGGAGGATTTGGCAAAGGCATTCACAACATTCTGGAGCCGGCGGCTTTTGGACTGCCGGTTGTTATAGGTCCGAATTGGACCAAATTCAGGGAAGCCGAAAGCCTCATCGGATTCGGTGCAGCCTTCCCGATAAATGATTATGAAGACTTCCTCTCAAGGGTGATGAAATTATGCTCCGATTCTGATTTCCGCACAGAATCAGGGGTTCTGGCAGTCAGTTACATGAAAAGTCAAATGGGCTCTAGTGACCTAATAATTAGGTATTTATTGGGAAAATGGTGAACACGGCCTGTTCATAAATGGATATGAACCGGACAAACCATTGGTAATTAGCCGCCTTAACTTACCGATCCGGAAATTGTTAATAAAATTGATTTTTTGGTCTGTTGTCTGGGAGCTAATTTTGGTAAGAAGGCAAAAGTCCTCCAAAAATTAAACCCCGTTGTCTAACCCATTGAGAAACACATGTTATCAGTGCCATGTATATAGAAGAAATGTCAGTCAAAACAGAAAAAGGTCCCAAAACTTACACTTTGGAGGAGGCGGTTGAAGCATCACGCAAGTATTTTAAAGGAGATGAACTTGCTGCTACAGTTTGGGTTAACAAATATGCACTGAAAGATTCGGCGGGTAATATTTATGAGCTGTCACCGGATGACATGCACCGGAGGATGGCTCGTGAGATTGCGCGTATTGAAAAGCGCTATCCGAGTCCGATGATGGAAGAAGAGCTTTTTCAGTTGCTGAAGGATTTCACCTATATTATCCCGCAGGGCGGCCCCATGACCGGTATTGGCAATCCATTCCAGATTTCGTCATTGTCGAACTGTTTTGTCATCGGTAATGAAGGAGCTGCCGATTCATATGGCGGAATCATGAAAATCGACCAGGAACAGGTCCAGCTGATGAAACGCAGGGGAGGGGTAGGCCATGATCTGAGCCATATCCGTCCCACGATGAGTCCGGTGATGAACTCCGCACTGACGTCCACCGGTGTGGTTCCATTCATGGAAAGATATTCCAATTCCACCCGTGAAGTGGCTCAGGATGGCCGCCGCGGGGCCCTCATGCTCAGCATATCGATCAAACATCCGGATGCTGAGAATTTCATCGATGCAAAAACCGAAAAAGGCAAGGTAACCGGAGCCAACGTTTCGGTCAAGATTACCGATGAGTTTATGAAGGCCGTTATTGATAATGGCCAGTTTAAACAGCAATTTCCGATTCATTCCGAAACTCCCAGTCACGTGAAGGAGATTGATGCCCGCAAACTCTGGGAAAAGATCATTCACAACGCATGGAAATCCGCTGAACCCGGCGTCCTTTTCTGGGATACGGTTATCCGGGAATCCATTCCGGATTGCTATGCCGACCTGGGCTTCCAGACCGTATCAACGAACCCCTGCGGCGAGATTCCCCTCTGTCCGTATGATTCCTGCCGTTTATTGGCTCTGAATCTGTACTCTTATGTAGATCAGCCATTTACTCCTGATGCCCGGTTTGATTTCGTAAAATTCAAGCAACATGTTCATTATGCCCAGCGCATGATGGATGACATCATCGATCTGGAGATTGAAAAGATCGAAGGAATTATCGGCAAGATCAATGGTGATCCTGAAGATTATGAACTGAAGCGCGTGGAGATCAAGCTTTGGGAAAATATTCGCAAGAAAACCGAGCAGGGACGTCGTACCGGCATCGGCATCACCGCTGAAGGGGACATGCTTGCCGCACTGAACCTGACCTATGGCAGCGATATCGCAATCGACTTTGCGGTTGAGGTGCAGAAATGCCTGGCAGTTGAGGCTTACCGTTCCTCAGTGGACATGGCCCGCGAACGTGGCTCCTTCCCGATGTATGATGCCCAGCGCGAAAAAAACAACCCGTTTATTGCACGGATCCGTGAAGCCGATCCGCAGTTATATGAAGAGATGACCAAGGCGGGCCGCCGCAACCTGGCATTGCTTACCATTGCCCCAACCGGCACTACCAGCCTGATGTCGCAGACCACCAGCGGGATTGAGCCTGTATTCATGCCGGTATACCGCCGCCGCCGAAAAGTGAATCCAAACGATCCCGAATGCAAGGTGTCTTTCGTCGATGAGGTGGGTGACTCCTGGGAGGAGTACAACGTGTTCCATCACAAGTTCATGGACTGGATGACGATCAACGGGTATGACAATACCAAGGTGAAGGATTACTCCGTTGCACAGGTTGACGAAATGGTAAAAAAATCACCTTATTATAAATCCACCTCTGCAGATATCGATTGGGTGGCTAAAGTCCGCATGCAGGGAGCCGTTCAGAAGTGGGTAGATCACTCGATCTCCGTAACCGTTAATTTACCCAAGAATATAGAAGAAAGCACGGTTGCCGAAGTTTATCGTACGGCATGGGAACATGGCTGCAAAGGGGTGACTGTTTATCGCGAAGGATCGCGCGACGGCGTTCTGATCAAGAACAAGGAAAAAAAAGAGGAACAGCCCCCAAAACATGAGGGGCATAAGCGACCGGCTGTTCTTGAGGCCGAATTGCTCCGGTTTAAAAATGAGGATGAAGACTGGATTGCCTTCGTTGGAATGATGAATGGCCAGCCTTATGAGATTTTCACCGGCCGCGCAGAAGAGGATACCCTGGTGATACCAAAAACCATCTGCCACGGCAAAATTATCAAGATAAAAACTGCCGAGGGCGCCCGTTATGATTTCCATTACACCGATAAGTACGGCAACCCCTGCACCGTAGGCGGATTATCCTACATGTTCGACAAGGAGTTCTGGAACTATGCCAAGCTGATCTCGGGGGTA
>Ga0172379_10003198_pt1 | contig 26696 bp, 29 predicted proteins | sample GrowelOW334metaG_FD_119756 | JGI IMG/M metagenome (GOLD analysis project Ga0172379, IMG submission 119756) | Groundwater microbial communities from an aquifer near a municipal landfill in Southern Ontario, Canada - Groundwater well OW334 metaG | ecosystem: Environmental > Aquatic > Deep...
AGCGGAGATTGCACTACACCAACTCCCACAAAAAGAAATTACGCGCAGAAAAGTAAAACTAGAAGCATACGAATTGGCGTGGAGATTAATTGATCATTATAATAATGCTTATCTATCTCGCACCAAGGAGTATGCTTGGGGGATAGTTAGAAAAATGAATCCAGCTCCGCCACAAGGGATGAATAAAAGAGACGCGCGCATCCACAGAATACGCGATGCAACTCTACAAGACACAAAAGGGCTTAACCTTGGAGGAATAAGCCAAAGAGAAGCAGAAGAAATAATCGAAATTGCAAGAAAAACATTTTCAATCCCTCCAGAAGAAAGAATCTAAAAAAAGTTAAAAAACAAAATTGAGTTAAATGTATTTGAAACTCACTCCCCAAAAGCTTAAGAAATACAAAACACAATTCTATTTTATGCAAAAATATCGTACTGCTACTGCCCTAAGCGAATTTCTGCCAAAAAGAGCTGCTAAAAAAGGACTAAAGAACTTAAGAAGATCACCAAAAATAAAAAACTTACCAGGAGGTTTTTTTACAATTGCGGGAAAACCATCCAGAATGTTTCACGTAACTACTAGTTATTCCCGAATAATACTTAACCAAAAAGAAATAGATGCTTGGGATAAATCAAGAAAAAGCAAAAGAAAAGATAAACAAAAAGAGAGACCAAAAACAAGAGTTATAGTGCGAACTCACAACAAAGAATACGCACAAAAAATAAAGGTGCAAGACACTGCACGAAAACAAAACGGTTATTTTTATCTAAAAATCAGATGGAAACTTATTGAGTTTTATAAAAAGCAAGCTCCTTTCACAAGAGAACAAGTAAGTACTCTGCATGAAATGGTTCACACTTGGGGAGAACAAACTAAAAAACTTTTAGAAGGAGAAAAATTCTTTCTTAAAAAAGGAGAAAATAATCCTTCAAGAAGACTTGCTGTAAACAGAGTTAACTTTGTAATACAAAACATGAATTCAATAGGATTACTTTTGGAAAATGCTCTTTTACGCAGAAGAATTGAATCAAGAGAATATTCTAAATTAATATCAGAACTAGATGAACTTGCAGATAATTTGAGAGGTTTAAAAATAGAAACTACGGTGAAATTAATATGGAACCAATAAAAATAACTTTTTTAGGAACAAGTGGAAGCGTACCCCAAAAAGACAAAAACTTTGCATCAGTTTTACTTACATTCAAAGGGGATTCACTTTTGTTTGAGTGTCCTGAAGGAACACAAAAACAATTAATGCAATCAGAACAATCCATGATGAGTATAAACAATATTTTTATCTCCCACATGCACGCGGATCACTTCTTAGGATTATTCGGTTGGATAAGCACAATGACACTAAACCAACGAAAAGAAAAACTTACAATATTTTCTCCAAAAGGAGGAAAAGAGAAAATACAAAAAATGATGAAAGAAGTAATTTACCCAAGTTTTCCGATTGAATATGTTGAACTAACTAAAAAAACTCTTTTGGAAAATGAATTCTTTACAGTAAAAGCATACCCGTTAAAACACGAAATTGCTTGCTTTGGATTTGTATTCAAGGAAGCGGATAAAATTGGAGAATTTAATAGAGCAAAAGCAGAAAAACTTGGAATACCACCAGGACCAATTTATGCTAAACTCGTTGCAGGAGAAAAAGTAAAATTAAACGGAAAAACTTTTGTTCAAAAAGATGTAATGGATTATACTAAAAAAAGAGAAGGAAGAAAAATTGTAATTGCTGCTGATACAAGACCAGTAAAAGAAACTATTGTTGAAAGTAAAGGAGCAGAACTACTAATCCACGAAGCAACTTTTTTAGACAAACAAAAAGACAAAGCAATAGAAGCCCTACACACAACAGTGCTTGAAGCCGCCCAAATTGCAAAAAAAGCAAAAGCGAAAAAACTAGCTCTATTCCATTTTAGTGCAAGAAATACTGATGAAAAAGAAATGCTAGAAGAAGCTAAAAAAGAATTTGTTAATACAGTTATACCTAACGAACTCCAAACAATAATTGTTTAATTTTTTAGATCAGCAGATTTTATTACAATATCAGTTAATTCTTTTTCTTTTCTAATTAATTCATGTTCTTTGTCTTTAATTAATTTTTCAAAAACAGATTGTTTGATTTCATGTTTCATTAATTTGCCTTCAAGCAAAGATACTTCTTGACGAATGAGCTCAGCACTTATTAATATTTTTTCAACCAACGCACGCCTATGCTTTGTTGGTTTATCTAATTTAGCAACTACTTCCAAAACTTTGTCTTCAACTGAAAAAGAACCTCTTTTTTTAAATCTAAACAAAACTAATTCAGCAGAAATGAGTTCCTCTTCAAGTTCATCTAAAATAAGTTCAAAAACTGGTTTTCTTATTTTCCCTTGCATAAACTTTCGCTCAGCAATATGAATTTTTTCTTTAGCTGAAACGGCAGCAAGTTCTGCTTCTTTAACAGTTCGTCTATCACGATAAGAAGAATAACCAAAAACCCCAACCATTACTATTAGAACTAGTAAAACAAAAATTATCTCTTCAAACATAATAAAGAGAACACAACTAGAGAATTTAAGGTTTTTTGTTTAACAAAATTGCTCAAAAAAAAGTTATTTTCTATTAAAATATTTTTCAAGCTCTAAAGCATCTTTTTCTTTTAATCTTAAACCAAAAGCAAAAATTATTATGATAATTATTATTACAATCAAAACAAATAACAATTCTTCAAACATACAAACCCACTAAAAACAATTTACATCAAATTCAACAAAAATCGAATAATTAAAACTTAAGTGTCTCCCCCATCTCTAAAAGCATTGGTTTTGTTTTTAGGACACTCTTCTCAATTCTTCTCTTAAAATCAGGAATATCAATCTTTTTTTCTTCAAAAACATCATACTGCATTGGAACAACCATATCAGGCTTCATTAATTTTGTTGCACGAACAGCATCCACTACATCCATGCTTCTTGAACTAATTGGCAATAGTGCAACATTTGTTTTAATTTGATTAAAATCATCAAGAAGAGAGGTTACTCCTGCGTGATACACTTTTTTTCCGCCAAGTTCAAGCAAAAACCCTAATGGATAAAAACTCTTAGGATAATGAGCTGTTTTAGCCTTAATTTTTACCCCACGCAAACAAATTTCAGCATTAGAAACAATAGGACTCTTCAAGTTTCTTGGAATATTTAGTTTTTGCAACGCTATTTCGTGAGCCACAACAAGCGCGTTATGTTTTAATGAAAGCTCTTCAACTGCCTTAGGATCAAAATGCTCTTTAGTCTCATTTGTAATCAAAATAAGCGAAACTTTCTTGAAATCGGTTTGTTTTACCTTAAATTTTACTTTCTTTTTACCTTCAGTTTTTGTTGATTCAAAAACAGGGTCAACTAAGATAGTTGAGTCATTGTCAGATATTTTGAAAAAAGAATGTCCAAAATATTGTACATCAACCATAACAAAATTCAACAACAAAGAGGATATAAATGGATGTCTCAAAATTCAAATTGCTGAAAAAGAAACAACCAAACGAAGAATTAAAAAACAAACAAACAATAATATAGTATGAAATTTGCAAACAAAACAATTATTTTTGCTTTTTTACTTCTGTTAGCAACAATGGTACACGCAATTGACTACAGTATTGACAACCACACAATAAATGTTCAAATAAGCACTGATGGAAAAGACAATACTATTGAAAAATTCTTTATTAATTTCCCTACTGAAAATGCAAAAATTGCTTTTAGAGACAAAAGCTTGGAACTTGGAACAAATCTTGACGAATGGACAAAATTTAATCCAATTTTTACCCCAAGCCTTGGGCAAAACACACTAAATAAAAAAATCGCATACACTGAAGGACCACAAAATTATTTACAAATAAGTTATGATTTATCAGAACCACTAATGGCAAAAGGAAAAGAAACAACAATGGTCACAGAATATGTGCTAAAAGTAAATTACTTTAATTCTTTTTACCAAGCAGGATTATGGATAATCCCTGACAAAACCACAATAAATATAGAACTCCCCCCCGGAGCAGAAATAAGAGACACAGTAGAACCTGAAGCAACTATTACAACAGTGGGTTCAAGAAAAATTGTTGCTTGGAATGGATACAAAAGCGGAAACAAATTAACATTAAATTACATATTATGGAAAAAAATAGATCCGGTTGTAGATTTAAACGGACTAACTGCATTTTTGTTTAAAACCCAAACAGGATTAATCCTAATTGGAGCAATAATAATTGCAATCGGAGCAATAATTTGGAAAAGGAAACAAATAAAAGAAAAAATAGAAGAGTTCACTGAAAAGAATTCAATAATACAAGAAGAATAATTACTAATTAATTTAATTTAACCTGATTCAAAAAAACAGCTACCCGAATAAAGTTGCTTGTTTACCGTGAATTTTCTCAAGCAAAACCTTTTTACCAATCTCTTTTGATTCCTTAACAAGAGAAGCAACAGTTTTATCATCGGATTTTTTACCTAAAAAGAAAGCAACTTGAGCCTCATCAAAATCGAAAAAATGAACAAACCCGGCAGAGTGCTTTTCATTAAGAACAAATTCTTTTATAAAAGGCAAATCTTGCAAAGCCTGGTTTCTTGAACAATGCATTTTTTCACCAATCTTTGCTGCTACCCCCTTACGCATTTCTCGCGCAGAAGAAGACTTAGAGAGCGAGGAAAGAATAGCTGGAAAAGCCATTGGTTGAAAAAAATTATAGTCCTTGCTCCTTGAAAGCCCTACACCAACAGTAGAAAGAAAAATAGAGTACTTTAGAAAACCCCAATGTTGACGATTTTGAATTCGACCATTAAAAATATCTGCACGAGACAAAATACTAAACGCATTTGCTGCATCAATGGCATCAAACTGGCGAGGAATATTTTCTTCAACCCACAAACCCAACATATCAATAGAAACATCAGAAGCATCCACTACTTCCTTAATTTCGCTAATTGATTTTCCTTTGAAAATTTTTGCCATAACAGGAAATATTTTTTCCTTTCTCTCACGATATGATAATGCTTTTACATTATCAAGAGTAATCTTTGGAGCAAGAGATTGAGTGTCAAGCAAAGCACTCCTCATATCCCCTGCACAATTTCTTGCAAGCTCTTTAATTGCTTCATCTTCAAACTCAATTTTTTCGCCAGCACAAATTTCTCTTAACCTCTTTGCAATACTCAAATAATTAATTTTTTTAAACTCCAAAGCCTCACACGCAGGACGAATACTAGCAAGTTTTTTTTCATACGCATCATTTGCTATTAAAATCACTGGATTATTTGCTTCTTTTATAATTGATAACACTGCAGCGCCTCCACCACGATCTTGGGATTGCATACCATCAATCTCATCAAGCAAAATTAATCTTTTCCCACCAAACAAAGAAGAATTTGCAGTTGCTGCCCCAGCAATTTTTTCAATACTCTCTTTATCCCTTAAATCAGAAGCATTCATCTCAAACAATTGCCAACCCATTTCCTTTGCAATCAAATAAGCTAAAGCAGTTTTACCTACACCCGGATTACCATAAAAGAAAAGAGGTTTTTGTTTCTTTTCTTCCTTCCAACCTTTTGCCCACACAATTGCCCTATCCACAATCTCACAATTCCCAATGAACTCATCAAAGTTCTTTGGAACATATCTATCAGTAAAAAGGTCTGGGACCATGAATTAATTGAATCCGAAAAGATTAAAACAAGAGCTAAAAGAACTTTAAGAATATTTTTCTTTAAGGTTTGAAAATACTTTTGAATACAATTTGGTTGGAGCTGATTTACCGGCCTTCGGAGGACACTCACAATTAAAAGTGCCGGCTCGCTTAAAATTTTCAGAAGCTTTCCAAATATCTTTAATTGAAGCATCCCAAATACTTCCAAACTCAGTGATATCATCCCCTGGACAACGCAATACTTTTCCAGTTAATGTGACATACATCCCGCAAGCAATCTGGTTACAGGGTTGAATTCCTGCATACGCCGAAATACCTTCTTTCTCAATTTGTGAAAAAATCTGAATTCCTTTTTTAATATTAAATTCATAAATTCTTGTATATAACTCAACTAATTTATCCTCACTCGGAGTTATTTTGCCCCAAGATTTTTCTTCCCCACATCTCCCACTGACCATTGTGGGGCAAACAATTGCAAGCATGTTTCTCACTCGCGCCCAGGAATAAATCTCAAAAAGTTGGGAATAATTCTCTTTAGTTACTGGGTTTGAAGCAAGACAAATCCGAGTCGGATTACTTTTATTAAATCCCGCATTTACAAGGAGTTCTAGTGCGCGATTACGCTTAAGTGTATACCCTTTAACGCCACCCACCATAGAATCCTGAACCTGAGAATCAAATGAATTAAATCCGAGCAAAATACTTGCATTTACTTTGTTTAATTCATCAACTAACTGCTCTCCGGTTGTTATCCCTTCATGACCAAACCATTTAGCAACTTCATTATCATCACCAATAACATGCCCTTTTGTGAAAATACACGGAATAACATCAAGTTTTTTTAACTCACGCAAAAAATCAAGAAACTTTTCATCTTGAAAAGGCTCTCCGGCCCCCAAAAATTTTACATCCCTTAAACCCAACTTTTTTGCTTCTCTCACTAAACTAACAATATCTCCATAATCCATCAACTTATTTTTGCCAACATCCACGCGATTATTTCTTCTAAAACAATGTGGGCAATTAAGAGAACATACATTTCCAAAATCAATATCAAGCGTCAGTATTCTGCCTTTATTTTTTTTAAGCACCTCTTCTGAATAACCCCAGCCGTTAAGGTTATTGGAAAAATTCTTTGGAAATTTATTTGGATAAACAATTGAAACAGAAGGATAGATTTTTACCATCACAATTACCTTAATCTTATTAAATAAGCTAGAATAATAGCCTTTAAAAAATCACCCAAATAAATCTTCTTTATGCAAATAGGAATAGTTGGAAAACCATCTTCAGGAAAAAGTACTTTCTTTAGTGCAGCAACCCTAATTGATGTTGCAATTGCCTCATACCCATTTACCACAATTACTCCAAACAAAGGAATAGGGTTTGTGAGAGTAGAAGATGCAGGAAAATTCTTTGGAGTAGTAAGTAATCCTAGACACGGATTTTTGGTAAATGAAGATCCAAAAAACCCTGTTAGATATGTTCCTGTTGAACTAATTGATGTAGCTGGACTTGTTCCAGGAGCAAATGAAGGAAAAGGCCTAGGAAACAAATTTTTGAGTGATTTATCGCAAGCAGATGCACTAATACATGTGGTTGATGCAAGTGGATCAACTGATGCTGAAGGAAAAGAGTGTTCTGAAGGAAGTCATGATCCTATTGAAGATGTAAAATTCCTTGAAGAAGAAATTGAATTATGGTTTTTAAAAATACTTGAAAATAACTGGGGAAAAATAAACAAAAACCCTGAAAAAGATTTTAATAAAAAAGTTACTTTAGTCGGAACTGCACTCACAGGAGTAAAAGTACTTCCATTCCAAATAGAAAAAGCAATGCACCAAATGAAAGTAGAAGAAAAAGCATTTCTACTTTGGACAGATGAAGACAAAAGAACTTTTGTTAAAAAATGCAGAGAATTTTCTAAACCCATCCTAATTGCAGCAAACAAATGTGATTTACCTAGTGGAGAAAAAAATGTTAAACGAATGAGAGAAGCTTTTCCAAATATCCCAATTGTTGCTTGCTCTGCCGCAAGTGAACTATCCTTAAGAAAAGCAACAAAAGCCGGAATACTAAAATACTATCCAGGATGGAATCACTTTGAACTACTCGGGACACTTAATGAAAAACAAAAAATTGGGCTAGAAACAATCCAGCACAATGTGTTAGAAAAATTTAATGGGACAGGAGTACAAGAATGCCTTGATACGGCGGTATTCAAACTCTTAGGATACTTCCCAGTTTTCCCTGGCGGATTAAAAGGACTCCAGGATAAAGAGGGAAGGTATCTCGCTGATTGCTTCTTAATGCCTGCTGGCTCAAAAGCAATTGATTTTGCTTATGCATTACACACTGACATGGGGGATGGATTCATTAGAGCTGCAGATTGCAAAACAAAACAAATTATTGGAAGAGATCATCTCCTAAAACCAGGCGATGTAATTGAACTATTTTTTAATAAAAATTGATCTTGTAAATAAGAACAAACCATTTTATACAAGAAAAAACATAGTTAACTTGATTTAAAATGAAAAAACTATTTGCTTTAGCCTTAATTTTATTAATTACAAGTCTGGCTTTTGCCGCAGAAACAACAATAATAAAATATCAAAGTAATTCGGTCAGCTCACACGCATGCGACCCCAAATCCGTTGAATGTGCTTATAATTTTGATATTAATGTTCCTTTACAATACCAAGGAAGCATTGTATCCGGAACAAAAATCCTTAGTTTATCAGACAATACAAACGCACACGCGGAAACAAACATTACAAACTACTATTCAACACTAATTTATATGAAAAATGATATTTTTACTTCAAATACTTGCAAATACTCGAGCAACGGACAACAATGTTCAGAAGTAAGGGCAGACTATTACTGTTTGTTTGGGTTAAGCGACTTGATAAATGCACACTTATCCCGATGCAATACTTTTGGAACAAATGAAATAAAACTATGCTGCGCATTCACTTCGGGTTCAACTTGCCCAGAAATAAATTTATCTATAAATAAAGTTCAAGTTACTGTTGGAGAACAAATAACTTTCACCTATTCTTGCCCAACAATAATTGATATTTCTAATGCACTTGATTTGAACATTATAATCATGCTTCCCGAAATGAATATTGCGATGATTGAAAAAAAATGTTATAAAACAGAACAAACTCTTGAAATAAATTCAAACCAACTTAACCTTGATGAGACTCAATCTAAACAATTCAAGGCTTTCGCAATAACAAGCAACGGAAAATGTACTTCTAACGAAACTCCTTTTGTTGTAACAATTCCCGGCGGAACCCCAATTAACCCAGGACAATGTTTAATTGATTCAATAAATGCAAAAGATATTAAGCTCGGAGAAAATGTAAATATTGTTTACAAATGTTTAGCAAATAATATTGATTCAAATATTATTATATTTGATGATATGGGAAACATAATTAAACGAATAAACAACCTAACTTGCCAAACCACAAAAAACACTTATTCTGAGTACAAACTTGAGTCTACTAATCAAGGAAACTATAGAGCCCGAATTGCAACGCAAGATTGCTACAAAGATGATTTCTTTTCAGTTACAAACGAGCCTACTACTAGATCAGCAATTTCGGATAACAACCCTTACTTGATTTTGCTTGTATTAATTAGTATAATTACAATAATCATATTAAAGAAGAAATAAAAAAAATTATTTCTAAAACAAATAATCCATTTCAAAAAAATAAAATCAAAACTTACTTTGATTCAATTATTTCTGCAATTGTTTTAGAGAGCGGTTTTTCGGTAGAAACTGTGGTGGTTGTGGTAGTGACTTTTTCAACGGTTGGATTTGATTGAACTACTGAATCCTTCGAAGAAAAAATTTCTTTAGAAGTAATTTTCTTTTCATCCTTAACTATTTTATCAACAATATCCTTCATTGATTTATCTTTATTTTTTAACTTCTTTAACGCATAAAAATAAGCATTAATCATTTGGTCCAAATCAAGCTGACGCTTAAAACCATTTCGAGCAATTTCTTCAAAGTACAATCTTACAATTCTAAAAGCTACTTCTTCATCATTCACATTAATCACCCAAAAGTCAATTTTTGCCCTCAGCTTCTTTTACCGCAGTTGCAACTTCATTCATTTCAACGCTTTGCCTTCGAACTCTTGCTAACGCGTACAAATAAGCATTAATTATTTCATCAAGAGTTAATTGTCTTTTGAATCCAAGTCTTGCAACCTCGATAAAATAAGTTTGAACTAATTTGAAGGCTATTTCTTCATTATCAGAAGAAAGAGCTTCTTTTAAATCAGATTTTGAAATCGAAGAACTTGACACAGTTGAAGAAAGAACTTCTCTTAAAGAATTCATATCAAAAGATGGAGCAGAACTAACTATTCTAGTTACTGTTCTTCGCATTGGCTGAGCTTTTGCTGACTTAATTATAGTTCTTGTTCTATTCCTGTACTGAATCTTTGGTTTAGATTTAATTGTTCTAGTTTTAGTAATCGTTTTAGTAATAGTTCTTGTTTTACCTTTTTTTCCAAGAGTTCCTGCTTTAGCTAATTTCCAAAGAGCAACTGCTTGAATAAATGTTTTACCTAAACGCATCTGAGAACCAATAAACTGGTTATATGCACTAGGTCTTCGCTTGTTCTTTGATTGAAGCGCTTTGTACTTATTCCACTCTTTTACTGCTTGTAAAAATGATCTACCTAGAAGAATTTGTTTTCTAATAAAAAAGTTGTACTCAGAAATGTGACCAGATTTTACTTTCTTTTTCTTTAAATTATCAATAGTAACTTTTAATTTATTTATTTCATCAGCTTGTTTAATTCCACGAGACTTTTGCGCCTTTAACTCTTTCTTAACAGCTTTAACTTTATTGTTCACAGTTTTTACTTGTTTAACATTCTTAGCTTTTTCCTTAGTTAACTCCTTTTTAACGGCTTTAACCTTATTATCAACAGTAACTACTCCAACCATGCAAACTCACTAAGAATACTACCTTACAAAGCACATATAAAGGATTATGCTTTTTTAACTGGAAGAAATGAATTACAAGGGGGTTTTACTGTTCTTTTGGATGAGTTAACAAAATCGCTCTAGAAGTACCCTTGCCTTTTACAATATTTTCAGTTTTAATCAAATTCTTCAATTCAAGATCAGAAATAGCTTGTCTTAAAGTACGCTCCGCAAACTTTTTTTCCAAGGTATCGTAAATTAATCTTGAATCAACTACTTTCCCTTCGTTCTTGGATAAAAAACTAAGTACTGCACTTTCTTGATCAGAAAGATTAGAAGTAATCTCAACTTTCACAGGCTTTTCCTGCATAAAACTAGAGCGAACATGCTTTACTAGAACTTTTTTTGAGTTTTCTCTTTCTGCAAGTCTACCTGATTTGAGTAAAACATCAACTGCAACTCTTGCATCCCCACCTAACTTTGAAGCATGAGCAGCACACAAAGGAATAACCTCATCATCAAGAGCAAATTCATTAAAAGCATACTTTGATCTTTCTCTTAAAATTTCTTTTAACTCAGGAGAAGAATAAGATTCAAAAGGAACTGAAGAACACTGCAGAGAACTACGAACACGGTCATCCAAATGGCTCAGGAAAAAATTGTCATTTGAAATAAAAACCAAACCAATTGTGAGTTTTTGTTGCTCAGGCAAACGAGAAAGATCATAAAGAACTGATTTTACTTCATCATTCTTCAAAAGCTGCTCAGCCTCATCAAAAACCAAAATCGGGATAAATTTTTTTGAGCGAAGCACTGCAACAAACTTTGAAAATAATTCCTCATAACTAATTCCCCGCGCAGGAACCGCATACCCCAAAAAGTTTGTTACTTTTGAAAGAATTGATTGCTTGGAACCAAGCTCAAAACAATTAATGTACAAACACTTCGTTCGATCAGAAAATTCTTCTAACTCATTAAGAACAAATTTTAGAGTAACTGTTTTACCAGTTCCAGGCTTACCAAAAACAAAAACATTAGTTGGTTTTTTCCCTTGCGAAGCAGGTTTAAGACAAAAAACTAATTCCCCAACTTCCTTATCACGAAAAGGCAAGCGCTCTGGAACAAAATCAGGATACAAAAAACGCTCATCTTTGAAAAGAGAGACTTCACTTTTTGAAGAAAAAACATTTACCATACAAAACACTACAAAATAACTAAACAAACTCAAACAAAAATAAAAACAAATGTATTATCTCAAAACCCTTATAAAAAAACCAAATAACAGCAGGACTAAAACCACAACTTATAATCAAAGTTCAAATTCTAGTAATGCAACTGGTTTTCTTAAACCAAAAGCATCAACAACTTCTTTTTTTAGTTCCCCCACAAACCCAACTTTTCCATTAACAATAATTTCCGCACTATTATCTGAGAGGAAATCAAAAGATTTCTTTTTCAAATTACACTCTAAACCCAAGTACTTACACAAAGCAACTAAAATAGATTTTATTTCAGTAAAATTAACATTAGAGTGAGTTGAAAGAGCACAAATATGGTAAGATTGTTTTACTCCATTCTCGGCATTTTTATCAAATTCAAGACAAGTGCCTATTTCAAAAATCCGTTGAGGAAATTCTTTATCTTTGTTCTTCGCAACAAAATCTAAAAGTTGCGGAGAAAGACGCTTTCTTAGTATTGCATAATTAATTGAAACTGGATTTGCTATTTCAACCAAATCCTCATTTTGAAGAACCAGATTATCTGCTTGAACTATCCGCGAAGTCAAGTTATAAGTCATTACTTCTTGCAAGCCCATTCCTATACAACCTTCCCTTACAAAATCATTATACTTTACTTCGCTAAGCTCACTTCCCACAACATTCATTTCAACTTTCTTTGGGGCAATATTATTGAAACCATAAGAAATCAACAAATCTTCAATTATGTCCACCGGATGCATTATATCCGTACGATAAGTAGGGTACTCCACAACAACTTTTTTACCTTTAATCTTAGCGTCATACCTTGCCCTTTCTAACAAATCAATAATTTCTTTATCCTTTAAACCCAAACCAGTTTTTTCAAGCACTATAGATTTATCAAAAGCCATTTTCTCACTAGCAAAAACTGGAGTAAAAATTGTTTTAGCAGGATAAGGTTTTTTATCAGAAGGAAAGTGAAGTTTACACGAATAAATCTTTCCCCCTCTATCAGCAAGCGCCATGCACATTACTTCAAGAGCGGTTTCTATAGTTTCCCACTTAAATCCAGTTACTTCAATAAACAAGTTCTTTGTTTTTTCTGTAACTTTACCTGTTGTTTGAGAATTAATTATTGGGGGCATAGAAGCAACTGTTCTGTTTGCATCAATAACAATTGGATACACCTCAGTCCCCTCTAAAAGATGTCTATATGCTTTTCCTTTCTCATGCTGAGCTAAAATCTCGCTAGGACGCAACTGAACCTTCCATTCTAAGGGAACAAATTCAACTTCATCATCCTTAAAACCCTTATAATAAACAGGGGGCTGCATTATATCAAAATCATACAAACCAATTCCTAATTCTTTTCTTTTTCTTCCATAATTCTCCCCGACTTTTTCCTGAAGCTGAATTAATTGAAGCAAAAGAGGTTCTGTAATTTTAATATCTTTAATTAATGCACATGCAATAAGCGGTCTCACTTTTTCTAAATTTGAATTAATGAAAACATCAACACTACTTTTTCTAACAGAGTACTTTTTTATTCCAACATCTTTACCTGTCCTTGCAAGTAATTCCCTAGCAATTCCTTCAGTGCTCCATAAATCAGGTCTGTTTGTTTCCTTACAATCAATCCTTAAAGAATCGTCTTCAAGCGCATCAATTTCCCCTTTAATAAATTCAAGAACATCTTCTAGTTGGTCACGAGAGTATTTTTTACCCATGAAATTTTCCAAATCTTTTTTTGAAATCTCTAAGTTCGGCATAAATTCACCAAGTTAAATTAAAACCCCTTTAGCACTTCTTAAATAATTTAAATCATCTGAGAAAAGATAACGAATATCTTTTACCCCTAACTTAAACATTGCGAGTCGATCTATCCCCATCCCCCACGCAATTGCTTCTCCTTCTATTCCTAAATTCTTTAAAATCTCGGGTCTAAACATTCCTGCTCCTGCAAACTCAACCCAACCCATTTCAGGATGCTTAGCACTCAACTGAACACTAGGTTCAGTAAACGGGTAATAATCTGGGAAAAATTTTACTTTCTCCGCCCCAGCAACCTCTATCGCAAAATCTTTTAATATTCCTAAAAGATGACGAAAGTTTAAATCTTTTCCAACAATAAATCCTTCCATTTGATTAAACTCAAGCAAGTGAGTTGCATCTAACACATCAGGACGAAAACATCTTGCTATCGCAAAATACTTTTGAGGATAAGTAACCCCTTTTACTAATTGACGAGCAGAGTGAGCTGTGCCATGAGCAGAAGGCATTAACTTACTTGCAACACTCTCACTCCAATCATACCTCCAACCCTTGCTCCCAGAAACTCCCCCAAATTCGTGAGCAGATTTAATCGAATCAACTAATTTTTTTTCTGGAAGAGAACCAGTTCGCGGATTCTTTAACTGGTAAGTATCAGTCAAAGTACGAGCAGGGTGATTTTGAGGTTGAAACAAAACATCAAAATTATAAAATTCAGTAACAACTAACTTTGTATCCATTTCTTTGTAACCTAATGAAACTAATTTGGATCTAATTTGCTGCAAAAACTGAATATAAGGAGCTTTCTTCCCAATAAATAAAGTTGGCACAGCACCTTCAACATCAAAAGTTCTTTTTACATTACTCCCTGCAAGAATTTCTTTAGCCTCTTCACCAACGGCAGAAATTTTTATTTTTCTATCAACCACTTTCTTTTTCTCAACTAAACCACGCTTTTGCAATTCTTGCGCACCCTCTTGCGAAACTGATTTTGAATCAACAATATCTCTAAGCAAATTTTGTTCTAAAAAAGTTTCCTGATCTTTTGCCACCCCGGTTTCCTCAATAGACCCATTTAATATTACAACAAAAGCTTTTCTTTTATTTATCCCAAGAGCCGCCATAAATTCTTGTCTTGATAGACCACTTTCTTTTTCTAAACCAGCAAAAGAAGCCTTACCACCCATTCTTGTTAAAGTTTCAAGCAAAATATTTTCAGGCATACCATTAACGAGAGCTTTCTCTCCATCAGGAGTAAGACAAAACTTTTCCACCTCACTTTCTTCTACAACTGCAAAACCCTTTTCATTTAACCAAGCAGAAGCTCTTCTAACAGAATCAATTGGGATGCCGCAAGCAATAGAAATTAAATCAAAATTTGAAAAAGAAGGGTTAAGAGAAAAAAGAAGCTTTCGCTCAATATCAGAGAGCTCACTAACTTTTTTACTAACCTCAGACATGAGAAAATAGAGCTAAGTTGTTATTTTAAAGGTTTAAGATACCAAAAAATAAGAAATTGGCAAATAACAAAAAAATAGACAAAATAGCAAAATATTTAAGGTTAAGGTTAGGGAGAATAATTATGGTAGAAATACAAAAAACACTTGATAAATGGTTTGGGCAATTACAAAAAAAAGCGAGTGACACAATCCCACACTTTGTAGCATTCTTTTTCTTTGCAATAACAATAGGCGCATTTATTGGGCTAGTTGTTTCCCAAAATTATCCAGGACAATCAATGCTGGCAATACTACTCCCAGCTTTAGCTGGAGCTGTGGCATATTATAATAGAGCATTTGCAACAGGAATATTTGTTTTGTTAATACTGCTTATTTTTGTACTTTAAAGCTACTGTACAATCAACGAAAAAGAAAAAAAGCTTTTTAATTAACCAAAATCAAAAATCCTAATGAAAGGATTCTTCGCCTACGCGCTTTGCTTAGCAATGATAATAACCCTACTATTTTTTGGGGTTAGCATTCAAAAAAACCAATTTACTTTAGAACAACTAAAAAATGAATTAATAATTGCTGATACGGCTAATAAAGAAAGGACACTACTTGAAAATAATACTGACAAAATAATTCTACTAAAACTCAAGGAAGCAACGCTGCTAAAAAACTTTAAAACTGATTTAGTTCAAGAACAAATTAATCTCTCCCTTTTAAGTTACTTAAAAGGAAAATCCAAAGCTAGGACAATTTTTAATGAAGAACTTGGCGAAGCCACTCTTTCTTTTCTTAATCAAAATAGCAGCGTAACAATGCTTACTTCAAAAGAAATTACTTACGCAGAATACACTTTTACTTCAAATATTCTGAAAACCACAACTGTTGGAACAACACTCGGAAACAAAATCAAAAGCTATTTTCTGATTCCTACTGGAAGGACAACAAGAATAATTGGGTGAAAAAATGAATGGGCTTGACGGAATAATTGCACTATGCGCACTACTTGGTTGCTTTGGAATCCTTATTGGGGCGGTTAATGAAGAAAGAAAAATTTCACAAGAAGTTAACTATTCATTAAACGCAAAAACTAATGCTATTACTTGTGGAGCGGTAATTGACTCAATGTTTTCAAATAGTGCAAACGAACACAATGGAACTTTGGATTGCAAAATCGAGGGGAATGTTGTTAGTGGTGCGAGCAACTCAAAAACAAAAACTTTCTTAACAATTACAAAAGCCAAAAAGAATACACAAATAGAGGTTGAGATACTTGAACACTACACGAACTAATTTTGGGTCAATAAATCACAAAGGGATTATCTTCTCAATTGATGCCCTACTAAGTTTTAGCATAATGCTAATTAGTTTAGTGCTATTTGTTTTTGCACTAAACAATTATTCGGACAAAGCTGTGCAAAACATTGAAACCTTTGAACTTGAGGAAAAAGCACTATTAATTGCTGATTCATTTGCAAAAAACTTTGATAAAAACAACACACTGCTTGGAGCTTGTATTTATGATTCTGATAAAAAAAGAGTTAAGACAAATGAAATTAGTTCTGTTAACATACAAAATTCCAAAAGCGTGATTTTTGGAAATATTTTTGTTAAAAGCATAACTTACACAAAAGGCAGTGAAACAAAAACTCTAACATTAAGCACAAAAAACTCTGTGGATTGTATTAGCGCAAAAAGATTTGTTCTAATTGACGGCGAAAAAGCAATAATTCAAATTTTAACTTGCAGGGAAGGTTAGATTATGTCCAAGAAATTAAGAAATGTGGAAAAAGGTTTCGTTTTCACCTTGGAGGCAGGGGTTTCAATAATGCTTTTTGGGCTCATGCTATTTTGCTTGCCCCAAACACAAAACTTTACACTAAAAGAACTCGCCATTATACAACAAGCAGATGATTTATTGCGCGTTTGGAGCGCACAAGAAACAAACGAAAGCGAAATGATTTCTGATACAAACAAATTGTTTGGAGAGGCCGCAGAAGTTTGGGTAAACTCAAAACAACTATCCATAGCCCAAAAGAAACTTAATGTAATTTCAGCAGAGGGAGCTATTGTGGATTTATTTTTACGAGAAAATATGGTTAAGGTACTTGTTTATTATGACTAAGAAGCACTGTTCACAAAAACCTGGACATTCTCACCAATTTTCTTAAAAGTTAAATTAAATTTTGAATTAAAATCCTGCTTTAGCACAAGTTGGGGTGAAGAAAAAGTAACTGAGTACTTTTTGTTTTGTGTTTCAACAAAAAAATCATTGTTTTGCGAGTACACAGTTATTTGCTTAATTGGAGAGTATGCTAGTGTCTTTTCAGACCCTTCCCCAAGAAAACTCATCAAAGAAATTTGATTAGTTGTTTCTTCAGCAATTCTCTTTGCTAACATATCATCGCTAGCAGAAAGAAACCCTTGAGTTGACTCTGTAATCACAGGAAGTACTAAAGCAAGCACTCCAAAAAATGCAGCTAGAATAATTAAGTACTCTAGAGAAGATTGACCGTGCGCACCCACAAAAATCACTCGCGCAACTAATCAATCTCATCAATTTTCTTTAACACATTAGTTGAAGTTTCTTTTAATTTCTTTGAACCCTCTTCGCTAGTCGCCTGCATCTGCGAAACCAAAATAAGCACAACCGCAACAACTGCAGCCAAAACAATAATTAATTCCACAGAAATCTGAGCTTTACTTTCAACAAACACATTATTCAAAAAAACTCACCCCTAAAGTACAAAACTTTTCGGGCAGAATAAAAAGCTTTACAATAGTTCGTTAATTGACGGAGTCATTTCTAATTTTTCCTTCAATTGTTTTGAAAGACAAGCGACCATTTTTTTCCAAGGTAACAATAAATTGAACATTGGAGTTATGCTCCGGTATTAACGACGTGGTAATTCTGGAAATCTTCCCTTTTTCCACCACTATTCTTGTAGAAGCAGAATCAACTGGTGAAAACTCACGATAAAGGACTAATTCATGCTCATTAGTTTTCAAAAGAAGGTCTCTAAAAAATATTAATTGACGACGAATATTTGATTCCATAGATTCTCTTGAGGAAAGTGAAGCACGCACTTTTTCAAGAGCCGCTGCCTTTTGAGCGGAAGGGGCAAAAGACAGGCCAAGCATTCGTTCAGGAGAATAGCCCCTAAGGAACCCCTGCTCAAGCAAAGGATTAACAAAAACAAAATTACCCTTTAACTCATATTGAAATACTCGTTCCTCAATTTTATCCATTTCTCTACGCCCGACATTACCACGAGCAGATTTAATAAATTCAGGCGATCTGTTACGCGAAGTAAGATAAATTCTTCTCGCAGCCTTAAATCCAGGCGAGCCGGGACTGTGACTCAGGGAAGAAAGAGTGATTGCTCCATCAGAACCCATTTGTGGGTTTTTAATTTTTCCCTTCTCCACCATCTGATTAAATTTTTTTAGAGAAGCTAAAAAAGATTTTGTTGGATTCCTCCGAACTCTTGGTAAAAATGGAACTTTTTTTCCAGGCGCAACACTAATCTCTAATTTAGGACGAGGCATAACTAACATAACACTTGCTAGCTATTTAAATCTGTTGGAAAATAAGGATGATATGGCTAACACACAAAAATCCATATTATACTTTTCCCCCCAAGAAAAAAAAGACTTGATAATTTCTTGGCTCACTTTAAGCTTGGCTTTTGCAATAATGATTAGCCCAGCATTTCTAAACATAAGCAATTTATTAATTTCAATTCCAATTGCACTTTTGGCGGTAGGAACCGGATTTGTTTTACACGAACTTGCACACAGAGAAATGGCAAAACACTACGGGTTTCACTCTGAATACAGAGCATGGTACGGAGGATTAGTTGTTGCACTAGGACTTGCAATTATAAGCGGAGGACAGTTCTTATTTGCTGCCCCCGGAGCAACATACTTTTTAGCAGACAAAGTTTCTCGAAAACAAAACGGAATAATCTCAGCAGCAGGACCAATAACTAATTTAGTTTTAGGAGTAATTCTACTAATACTTGCAAGCTCAATAAAAGAAAGTTTTTTGCACACACTATTCCTTTACGCCGGACAAATAAATTTTTGGTTTGCACTATTTAATTTACTACCAATCCTAATGCTAGATGGCTCAAAAGTATTTGCATGGAACAAAGCAATTTGGGGAATACTAATTACAATAAGCGCAATATTTGTATTCTTTCCAGGAATAATATTCTAAATTAAGGATATTTGATTTAAGTACAATTAAATTATTGAATCAAAAAATACAACTAATTAGTTAAATAAAAATTATCCAACGTAACTTGGTCTAAAGTCAAGAGCTTTCTCTTTAAACTCGCCATAAGCTTTCTCAGAAGTGTCATCAATTGTTGGATTCATTCTCTTTAACACTTCTTCAAAGTGCTTCATTGCAATTAAACCAGGTTTCATATTGTTTTGGCTAAGAACTAAAAGAGCTGCTTCTCTAACTAATCCTTCAAGATCTGCTCCAGAAAATCCTTTAGTATTCCTTGCAAGTTCCTTAATTGAAACATTTTTGTCAAGTTTAACATTTTTTGTATGAACTTTTAGAATTGCTTCTCTTGCCTCTTCATTAGGCGCAGAAACCATAATTAATTTATCAATTCTACCAGGACGAAGAAGAGCCGGATCAATTAAATCTGGACGGTTTGTTGCAGCAATAAAAACAACATCATTCAGAGCCTCAACCCCATCAAGTTCAGTTAAGAGTTGATTAACCATTCTCTCAGTAACATTATTTCCCATATCAGTCCCTCTTTTTGGAGCAATAGCATCAAGTTCATCAAAGAAAATAATGCAAGGAGAAACTTGCCTAGCTTTTTTGAAAATCTTTCGCACACCTCTTTCAGCTTCCCCAACCCACATACTCAAAAGTTCAGGACCTTTAATTGAAATAAAATTTGCTTCAGATTCAGTAGCAACAGCTTTTGCTAACAAAGTTTTACCAGTACCAGGAGGACCATAAAGCAAAATTCCTTTAGGAGGATCAATTCCCATATCCTTGAATGCTTGAGGATTTTTTATAGGCCACTCAACAGCTTGCTTTAACTCTTGTTTAATTTCTTCAAGCGCACCAATTTGATCCCAATGAATATTTGGAATCTCAATAGCAACCTCTCTTAATGCACTAGGTTGAACATCCTTTAATCCATCAACAAAATCAGATTGAGTAATTTTTAAATTTTCTAAAACCTCAGGAGGAATTGTTTCTTCTTCCAAATCAATTTTTGGCAAATATCTTCGTAATGCTTTCATTGCAGCTTCTTTTGTTAATGCTTGCAAATCCGCTCCAACAAACCCGTGAGTAATAGAAGCAAAATAAGCTAAATCCACTTTACCATTACCTTCTTCTTCAAGCGGCATTCCTCTTGAATGAATATTAAGAATATGTTCTCTTGCTTTTTTATCAGGGACAGTGAACTCAATTTCTCTATCAAATCTTCCTGGCCTTCTTAATGCTTCATCAATAGAATTAACTCTATTTGTTGCGGCCATTACAATTACTTCGCCTCTACCCTCAAGCCCATCCATCAAGGATAATAATTGTGCAACAACTCTTCTCTCAACTTCCCCCACAACTTCATCTCGTTTTGGGGCAATTGAATCAATTTCATCAATAAAAATAATTGAAGGGGCATTCTCTTGGGCTTCTTTGAAAATATTTCTAACTCTTTCCTCTGCTTCTCCAACAAACTTACCCATTATTTCTGGAGCAGAAATTGAAATGAAATGAACCTGAGCTTCATTAGCAACAGCTTTTGCTAACAAAGTTTTACCAGTTCCGGGTGGACCAAATAGTAGAATTCCTTTTGGAGGAACAATTCCTAATTTTTGAAATAATTCAGGGTGCTTCATTGGAAGTTCAACCATTTCTCTAACTTTTTTTACTTGTTCTCCTAACCCCCCAATATCTTCATAAGCAACTTTAGGAACATTTGAGAGCGCATCCTTCACAGGTTTTTCTTTTAAAGAAAATTGAGTATTATCAGTTACCTTTACTATTCCCCTCGGAGCAGAATCAATTACTCGATAAATAAAACCAGAACCAAAAACACTAATCCAAACATTATCTCCAACGTTTAAGGGTCTTCCTAAAAAACTTTTTTTCAAAATCCTATCATAACCAGAAGCAATTATTCTAACTTCTTCAATCGGAGCAAGAACTACTTTCTTTGCTTCGGTAGGGACAACTTTTTGTACTTTAACTCTCTCATTCAACCCAACACCAGAGTTGTGTCTAATAAAAGAATCCATTCTAATTATTTTTTTACCTTCATCCTCAGTTCTTGCAGGCCAAACAATAGCAGCAGTTTTCTTTGTCCCTTCAATTTGAACAATGTCCCCAGAAGTAATATTCAATAGAGCCTTCGTTTCCTTATCAAGCGTAACAATATTTCTCCCAACGTGAGTTGGATCAGGATCCTGGACCTGCAAAGTAACTTCCATTTTCTTATCTTCAGGCTTATCCATTAATTCAGACATACACGCACCAAAAACACTATAACTAACTCTCTCTAGTAAGATTCTCCTGAAAAAGAATTAAAAATGCAGTGGAAAAGCAAACAAATCAAACATTAATTAGATTTTTAAAGAAAAACTTCCAGCAGGCATTACTGAAACAAACTCATCGATGGCAAAAGTGTGACCCTTTTTTTGAAAAATTTCTTTTAATTGTTTTGCAATTTGTTCTTTAGTTACTTCACCTTGTTTTAGTTCAATAAAAAAAGTACAATGCTTTTTTACTGCCGAGAGCGGAGCACACATTAATATTTTGTCACGAGTAAAAAAACCAATTGCACAAGAAAGGGGGGTTTTCTTAAACCAATTCCTTTCACCATAAATCATAAACGCTCCAGTACCCATTGATTCACCAGATTTAGTTGATTTTGAAACTTGTTCAGGTTTAACTGAATAAGCATCTGCTTGGGGACGCTTCTCTTCCCAAGCTTTTGAAAAAGTTACAGCAAACTCTGCCGCTTCAAGCATCGTACTTTCAGGAGGAACAAATTCTCTTCCAGAAAGTTTCTCTGGCGCTTGAATAAAACAATGAGGCGCACCAAAAACCTCTGCGTGAAAATAAACATCGTTTTTTTGCATTCGGTTTTTTACAATCTGCTCATTACTCTGAGCATCTTTTCCACCAACAACAAGCAAATTATCGCTAGAAAAAAACCACCTAAATTGTTCATACCATTTCTTCTTCCTAGATTTGTTTTCTTTAACAAGCGCACTTTCACTAGCTTTTTTTTCTGCAGCAATTTCTTTTTCTTTAGCTTTTTGTTCAAGAATTAAAAGAGCACGCTTATGTCCACTAACTCTTTTTTTTGCTTCCTTAGCTTTATCAAAATAGGCGGCAGCATTTTCTTCAATTGTTTTTGAGAGATCAAGTTCAATTTCCATTTTTAACACCAAAAAAGTGAATATAAAAAAACAAGGTTTAATCAAACCCTGCTCGCTTACGCATAATTTCTATTATTGAATCTGTTCTTGAACCACGCTTAAAAGTTGGTTCAGTTAAATAAAATACCTGCCTATCTTTTACTACCTCGTAATAATTAGGGATTTTTTTTACATAATTCTCTTGCAAATTTTTGTGATATGCTTCAACATCTTCATAGAATTGAGAACTTACAACATTAAAGTTTCCCGACCCCATTACTGAATTCAATGCAAACACATGAGGATCGTTTTTTGCAACTTCCAAATATTTTTCAACCATATCACGTTTTGAAAAATCAAGTTGAAGAAGTTCAATTGCTTCTAATTTATAACCAAGCTTCCAAAAAGCAATTTTTGGACCAAACCCAGTAATTATTCCATCCTTAAGTAAAAAATCAAGAGAACTCTTAATTGTAGCTAAGTGATAACCAGATTTAGATTTTATTTTTCTCAAATTTGGTTGAGTACAATTTTTGTCAAGCAAAGTCTTGAGAATATTCAATCTTATTTCATCATCAACACGCATCTTTTGAGCCATAAAACCACCCGTTCGACAGTTGTACTAAAAACCTTCAAAACTATGAATTGATTACACCAAAAGTATTTTAAGTGTATTTTTTATTACAGAAAAAGGCTGTTAATACTTAATAACTGCAAAGGACACTAGTGTTGTAGAAAAGGAGGGATGTGATAGAGAGTGTGAATAAAAAAGAGTTTTTGGATGAAGTTATGGGGTAGGCTCACCAGGCTTTAAAGGAATCTGATTTTTTCCACCCCATTTACTTCAAAGTAAATATTTTATTTTTTAATTAAAGATATTTTTTAGTTTTTAATTCCTTTTTCTTTGGTTTAGTGTCAGGTATTTGCGAAGAGCTTGAAGAAGTTGTGGCAGGTTTTTCGGTTTTTGAATCAGTAACTTTTTTATCAACAACATCTTTCTTACCCCAATCTTTTTTAGTAACACAAGTCATGGTCAAACACATCTTGTAACTAAAACGACCATTTTTTACTTGAATAATAGGAGCTTTACATTCAGGACAATATTCATTTAATGGAACAATAGTTCCTTTTTGGGGAAGAGGAAAAGTTACTGTGCAAGAAGGGTACCCTGAACAACCAACAAATCTTTTCCCAGTTTTCCCACGTCGCTCAACAAAATTTGCTCCACATACGCACTTACCAAAAGTATTACTTGATTTAAGTGCTACTCGTAGCCCAAGCGCAACACTTTCTTTATTTTTAAAAAGCAACTCCATTACTTGCCTTAAATCACTACAAGATTTTTGCACAACCTCAAGTTGTTTCTTTTTACCAGCAGCTATCTCATCCATTTCTTTTTCAATACTTGCAGTCATTTCTGGTTTTGTCACAGTCTCACAATTTTTTTCAAGTGTATCAATTACTGAAAAAGCAACTTTACTTGGCTCAATACTTTTATTTCCAGAAATATATTTTCTCGCGTAAAGTTTTTGAATAATTGAAGGGCGAGTAGATTTTGTCCCAAGATTATTATCTTCCATTAATTTAATCAGCGATCCTTGAGAATATCTTCCTGGAGGTTGAGTTTCTTTAGAATACATTTCAACTTTATTTATTTTAACATTATCCCCTTCTTCGAGTTTTGGCAAAATTGTTTCATTTAATTCACTATAAGGATAAACTTCTTTCCAACCAGCAAGCAAAATTACTTGCCCTTTAGCAATGTAAGGCTCACCTTCTGCATCAAGTAATACACTAGTGTTTTCTGTTTTAGCGTCCTCGGCAAGTGTTGCCAAAAATCTTCTACAAATTAACTCGTAGATTCTCCACTCATCAGGATTCAACATACTTTTCTGAACAGCAGTAACAGGGTAAATCGGCGGATGATCCTTAGTTTCTTTTCCAGCAGAAGGAATTATTTCTTTTTGAGCCAAAACTTTTGAAACAGAATCAACTAATTCTTTTACGCTCGCAAGTTTATTTAAAATTTCTTTTAAATTAAGACTCGGGGGATAAGTGCTATTATCAGTTCTGGGATAAGAAGTATAACCTTTTTGATAAAGAGTTTCTGCCACATCCATTGCTTTCCCAGCAGCAAAACCAAGGGCAGTTGCTGCACGCAAAAACTCAGTAGTGTTAAAAGGAACGGGCTTTTTTAAAACACGAACTTTTTTATCAACTTTTTTTACAATTGCGCTTTTTGGTTGTTTGTTAAAAACTGCTAAAGCCCTAGCCTTATCCCAAAATTTTTCTTCCTGATGCATCGCGTCAAACTGCATATTATCTTTTTCACAAAAAGCAACTATTTCCCAATATGGTTTACTTACAAAAGCAAGTCTTTCTTTTTCCCTATCAACTACTAGAGCAAGAGTTGGAGTTTGAACTCTACCCACACTCAAAAAATCTTTTCCGATTTGGCCAGAAACAATTGAAATAAATCTAGTTAACACTGCACCCCAAATAAGATCGAGTTCTCTTCTTGCATTAGCAGAATAAGCAAAATTATAATCAAATTTTTCAAGTGAATCAAATGATTTGTTAATATCGGCTTTTGCAATTGCAGAAAAATAAGCTCGCTCTACTTTTATTTCCTTGTTAGTGCTTTGTGCATAAGTAATTGCTTCAAGCCCAATAGCTTCCCCTTCTCTATCAGCATCAGTTGCAATAATTAACTTTTGTGCATTAGGAGCAAGTTCTTTAATAGCATCAATTATTTGAAATTCTTTTTCAGAATAAACTATAATCTCAGGATTAATTAAATCCCTAACATCAACCCCTCTCCAATTAGCATATTTTTTTGGATACTCAACATCAGAAATGTGCCCGCGCAAAGGAACAAGCAAAATATCATTTCCTTTCCAACGAAACTCAAAAACCTTGGCGCCTGAAACATTCATTAGCTTGACCTTATCATCTGCTAAAAGCTGAGCAATATTCTCTCCAGCAATGGCTTTCTCTGAAACAATTAGATCCATTTAATAGAAAACGAAATGAAAAAGTTAAAAAGAGAGCGTAAAAAAACGACAAATGACTAACTCGCAAAAACAAGCCAAAAACTAAATCTTGTTTTGCAGTGTACTGCTTGGCAAAGATTTTGTTTTCTTTAGTTCTGATAACACAACCATTGTTTTTAGATCAATTATCCCATCAATCAAACCGAGTTGATTAATAAATTTCTCAGCACTCTCAAGATTTGGAACAATTATTTTTGTGTGCAAGTTATAATCTCCAAGTACTTGATACAGCTCAAGAATAAAATCCATTGATTGTAATTTTTTTATAATATCTTTTTGCTTTGAAACCTCACAACGCATTTGAACAAAAATTGGGTTCTCATAACCAAGAACCTTATAGTTAAGATCAACAGAGACACCATTAATTATTCCTCTTCGTTTAAGAGACTCAACTCTTTTCTTTATTGCAACATCAGTAAGTCCACTGTTTCTTGCAATAGCAGAAAAAGAGGCTCTCCCATCAGCAAGCAAAGCTTGTAAAATTAAATAATCAATTTTATCAAGCGAAACCACAACCAACAACCCCAAAATAGTTAATAAAACTAAACACTCACTTAGGAAACTAAACCAAAAAAGGATTATAAAGTTAGCTTTTCACCCATTGTGTTGAACTTGATTTGAAAAAAGTCACAATAATGCCCCTAAATTAAGTTTATTTAACCAACTGACCAAAAATATGTTTGACTGAACACTATGGAACTTATTGAAGAAAAAATCCAAGACATTGCAAAAGAAATTCTTGAAGCTGGCGCAAACCAATGGACTATAACCAAAATAATAAAATCACTAACTGAACTCTCAACAGGAAGCGAAAAAAAACTAAGAGAACACACACTAGAAATGCTAAAAGAACTTGATGCAAACGCAGCAATCGTTTATGAAAGATTCAGCAAAATGAAAGTTTATACTAGCCAAGAAACAATCAAAAGATTCAACAGAGGAAACATAATTACTTCGTTATTAAAAGAAACAAATATTTCAAGAAGCGTTGCTGAAAAAATAACTCTTGAAGTTGAAAATCAAATTAAAGATTCAAAAGTATCATTTCTAACTCCAAGCCTTATTCGCGAACTAGTTAATGCAAAAATACTTACATACGGATTTGAAAATGTAAGAAAAAATTATGCAAAAGTTGGAGAAACAGTTTATGAAATAAAGAAAAAAATCCAAAAC
>Ga0172379_10003199_pt1 | contig 26688 bp, 17 predicted proteins | sample GrowelOW334metaG_FD_119756 | JGI IMG/M metagenome (GOLD analysis project Ga0172379, IMG submission 119756) | Groundwater microbial communities from an aquifer near a municipal landfill in Southern Ontario, Canada - Groundwater well OW334 metaG | ecosystem: Environmental > Aquatic > Deep...
AGTGGCATGCGCGGTGTGCCCCTCTTGCCACAAAAATTCGGTAGTGCGCAAAAACAGGCGCGGGCGTTTTTCCCAACGCACGACATTGCACCACTGATTGATAAGGATCGGCAAATCGCGATACGACTGCACCCAGCGCGAATATGCGTCGTACATGATCGTCTCGGATGTGGGGCGCACCACCAGCGGCTCCTCGAGCGTCTCGCCCCCGCCCACGGTCACGACCGCGAGCTCGGGTGCAAATCCTTCGACATGCGCTTTTTCTTTATTCAAAAAACTCTGCGGAATAAACAACGGAAAATACGCGTTACGCGCGCCAGTCGCCATGATTTTGTCGTTCATGATGCGCTGGATATTTTCCCACAGCGCGTAGCCATAGGGCTTGATGATCATTGTGCCCTTGGCCGGGCCATGGTCCGCCAAATCCGCAACCTCAATAATATCCTGATACCACTCGGAATAATCTTCACTGCGCTTGGTAATGGTTTTTTTGTTGTTGGCCATAAAATAATGCCAGGTTATGTTATCACATTATTTTGGGATTGGCAAGGTGGGTACTGACTAAAACCGGTTGTTTATAACCAACTAATTAACTATTGCTTTTTAATGCAATAACAATACCTTCTACATCGCGCTTTCCATCACTACGGGCTCTGCCGCCAAACTCAATGTAGTGATCCGAGGCGGCTGATTTTACCACATTCACACTGATCGTTTCTTCCTTAATCTCATACTTGTCACCCAGTAGACCTACTAACCGCTGCGCCAACGAATCCTGCGCTAATATTCCCGATGATGCGGATTTAGTAACGCATAAGCTTAATTTTGCCTCCGGGAATCTATCCTTAATTTGCATATATTTCCCCAGCACCGTCTGAATATGACCAAGTAATACCGCCAGTGTCTTTTGTTCGTAAATTTTATCAAACACAAATGACATTTCTCGAGTACCATCCGCTCGCGTGATTGGCTCCAAAAATAAAATCTCATCGGCTATGCTTCGTTTGTTTTGTTCGCCGGCGCGACTGAATAAATAAAACTTGTTGGAGTCGCCAAACGATAGATCAGTGTCATTGTTGCATCCCTGACGAACACACGCCAGACACTCGCGCATATTCTCGATAATCAAATTCATGTCACCGGTCATAGTACTCGACACCACTGCCAGATGATCTTTGTTTGATATGATTCGCTCCAATTCCTGCGCTTTGGCGGCAAGCAAAGGATTGGTTTTGGCAAGAACATTACTTTTTTGAAAGCCGGCAAACTTTTCTTGAATTTTATCGTAAATGGATTGTAAAACTTCTAGTTGATCGCGGACTTTTTGCAAATAATCTGCGGCCACAATCTTTTCTTCCGCGCTTATTTCGTCTTCTCGTTTCACAATCAAATTTTCAAGATGGTTCAAATCTTGGGAAATAGCGAATGCCCCGGAATCGACTTTGAATGATTCGCCTAATTTTTGAAAAACAGCCACCACTTCCGATCCCGGCTTAATCAAAGCTTGTAAATTTTCTATCTCGTATTCGGCGCGGGTCTCGCCTAAATAATCCGTGAGGTTGACCACAGCGCCCAGAGGTCGTAATTTTGTTTGCCAATGTTCTTTGAGATTAGCTATAGTGATCTCTAATTCAAAACGGGTCATAATCGCAATCATCTTATCTTTAACAAACTGCTCTTCTTCCGACCACTCAATCGATTTGCCACTCAATTCACCAAACCATTTGGCCGCTACCGCCCCCACCAATTTATTACCACACTCACTCAATACCGCCAATCTTTCTTTGTCCACTACATCGGGATAGAGATCAGGATCCAAAAGACCTCGCAAATTTGTCGTAATATTATTGAGTTTCACATCAATCGTGTCAATCTCGCCCAAAGCAGTAAAATGACCATCGACCTGAAGCATTTTCATCATCTCCGGTATATCTTCGGGGGCCACACCGCAATTTTCCGTTGATAATGGATTTAATTCTTTTCTTTCTTTTAAAAATTCGGCTATTCTGCGATAAGCTTCGGGTGTGATTAATTCTTGCGCCAAAACATCTTTTCCGCTCCGAAAATCATCCCACTTTTTATTCAACTTTAAGGCCAAATAGAAACCTAATTTAGCTTCTTTGTCTATATCACGCCCATTCATATTTGCTAAATACATCGCAAAATTAGACAAGGATCGCATTTCCTCATTACCAAAATTTTCCGGCACCTTGGCAATACCAAACTTTTGCTTAAACAATTGAGAAATTTCATCCAATACTTCTTTTTTAGCTCGCGCAAATCCCCGCTCCGATTGATCGAGCGTTTCAGAAAAATCCACCACACCCTGTTTGATCCGGGCGATGATTACTGGGTCATGAGTAATTTGGCCACTACTATCCTTGGATTCGGCCAAAGCTAATTGAGCGCGATAAAGAGGATACACATCTTCGGTAAACCGCTTGGCGTCCACGGGTTTTAATTTTTCAAATAATCTACCAAATGCCACATATAAATCCGGCGACGCTTGTAAAACATCCGCGGAAATATTGTACCAAAAAGCGCGGTCATCATTTCCCCATCGGCATTTGGACATTTTTTCTTCCTGCGCTTTGGTCTGCGCAAACACATCTTGCCTTGATGACTCATTGTCCGCTTGTTCATTTTTTAAAGTAGCGGCGTTATAAGCTACCACAAATCTTCCCATGCCTTCAATTTGACTAAGCGGGCCGGCACCGCCGCAATAATCCACATACAAACCAATCTGCAATAAACTGTCCGGTATTCGATCGACATCAGCCTCGGCCAAATATGACCACCACTTGTCCTGCATTTTTTCCCAACAAAAATTTTTTGCTTCCGAACTTGCAAACACATTTTTTATGAAGTCAATATCGTTGGGGGTGCAAAGAGGCTTGACTCCACCAACATCTAAACTGACATATGACTTCAACATTATTTCCCAATCAGCATCTAAATCGTACGGTGGCCGCGGATAGCTAATTTCTCTGTTATTGTATTGGGTTTTGCTTTGCAATTTTGACATGAAAGTCGCATATTGTTCGGCAAGTGAATGACGATTCTTATTATTATTCTGGGTTGATATGAATTGACGAACATCTCGACCCATAACACCATCGCTGTCTTCGCGAACACCGGATGCGACAAAATTAAAAATATCATCATTGTTTAAAATCAATTTGCTTAACGAAGACTCGCAAGATGCCAGTTCATGAACGACATCTGCGGATAAATTTGTTAGATGATCCGCCACCCAAAAACAACGGCTTTTTTCGATCGTGCCGCTCTTTAACCAATTACCTATTGGGATAATGTATTTTTGTTCACTCGGATGAAAGCGATCTTTAATTTGTCTAAAAAAAATTCGGTCTTCGGAAGTTTTAACAAAAAAATCTGAAAACTGACTGGCTATATGGATATCCCCGGAACCAACGAAATCCAAATCGTTTTGTACCAAATCAAGGGCTTCATCGATCGTCAATGTATTATTATTTATAATATTAACTAATTCAAATAATGCTCGGCGATGATCATCGTCCGACAAAAATTCTTTGGTGGCGTCAATAAATTGATTAATTTTGATAGCATCGCCGCTGTTCTTAAATATTTTGCAATAAATATCAATGTAGGTGCGCCTGTCTCTTTCTTCGCCATCTTTGCTGGATAATAAATATGGACAATCTTGATAACCCTCAAAAAAGGCGCCACTGCCCCCACCCGAAACCGGGCTGACCAACAATCCACTCACGGTAAAATCATTAGTTAAAAAATTAAGTACCCGCGAATTATTCTTGTGTTGATTAACCGCCCTCGCCAAATTTAAAATTTTTAAATAATTATCCGAGCCCTTTTTACGAGCCAAATCACTGCGATTCTCATACATATAATCCGACAAACTTTCTCTAATTTTCCGAGTAAAATAATCCGCGTCAATAGAGGGTAAAGATAAACGAGGATTTTTTTCTTTTTTATCCCTTGTTTTCCGACTGATCATTCGTACTGTTTGATCGGCATTTAGTATTTCCTGGGCGCATTCATCGTCAATTTTCTTGTTGTTCATCATCCGAGCGAGCATCGACTCCATAGATGCTCCCAAGAAACCCCGATATATCAAACGCGGGTCCTTTTCGTAGTCACCACTGTTAATGGCATCCGCGAACGGTTGGATTTTAATAGGTAATAATGGATGCTTTTGATCAGAACGGCGCGACCATTGCTCTAATAAAAGATGCGCACTGCCCAACTCTGGATACATGGCAATCGTTTGATCGAGTAGCGCGCCCCAATCCGGTCGACGAGCAAAATCGCTCAAAACTTGATTAGCTGTCCCAATCATTGATTCATCACTTCCTGAAGCAGCCACTAATACCAAATTGCGAATTGATTCGGGACGAGGATACAATGACAATGTGCTGATATCCGCCGAATCACCGAGAGAATCAGTGGAAATTTTTTGATATATTTTTTCATCTATGATATCCATCTTGTCAGCAAAAATTTCACGCGTCAATCGGCCATCTCTAAAAAGCTTTAAAGGCAGTAATTGCTTTTTTCCACTAAATGAACCATGTGATATTTGGTCATAAAGTCGGACTTCGCGTTTATAATATGACAATTGATCAATTAAGGAAGTTTGCACATATTGACTGGCATTCAACCGACGCGACCATTGCGGAAAAACCTCCTCTATAAAATCATTAACTTTGTCATCAATTACACCGACAGCATCGTCCGCAAACATCTTTTGTGATAGCTGGACAACTGATCGATCTGATCCACCAAATAGTGGTTGCGGTAATTTATCTAGTTCATCTCGAAAATCACGGTGAATATCGGACCATAGCTGATCTCTCTTGGTTGGATTAGCCTTGTCCATCAATGCGGTGCGATATTGCTTTAATAATTGTCGAAAGGCAGTATCGCGAATAGAGTCGTTTTTTTTTAAAGCCGGCAAAATATCATCGCTCAGACGAGTAATCACGGCGTCATCGTAAAGCATGTCGCCCGCTGATTCCGCGACCGCACCATACTGATCGTACCATTTTTTAAGAGACGCGCAAAAAGCTCGGGTCACGCGTGCCACAATCGCATTATTAACCGCAACACTACCATTATTAAGAAGCGATAGCCCCTCTTCTTCTAAGTCTTGCATCGTTTTATCGTATTCGGTTTGTTTTTGCATGTTTTCGCCTTGTCTTTGAATCGCTCCAACCAACGCCTCTTCTCTTTTCTGGTTACGCTTAAATCCAATTTTTTGCCAAACCGTTGGCTTTAATAATCTCGCGATTTGGTCTTGATCTTTTTGATCACGATACGACAAGTCGCGCTTGGCTCTTGTCAGTCTTTGCAATTCATCGTGCAAAAAATTCCTCCTCCACTGCAAACCATCCAAAACACGCTGTGACAAAACTAAATAATCTTCGATGGGCATCTCATCGCTATTTTCCCACTCTTTCATTAACGCCTGATATACCTCGTCGCCCAAATCATCAATATTCTCTTTGGAATCTCTTTCTTTTGGCAATAAAGCTGACCAGCGATTGACGGCCTCTTGATCGGCGATGATTTCAGCACGAGTGACAGCCACTTTTTCCACTATCGCTTTTTTTCTCGCCTCATAATCCCGTTCAATTTTCATTTCCGGCGCTTCTGCAGACGGCTCCTCTATAGACTTTGGCTCGTCGTCCATAGGAACAAGTGGAATCTCGATGATTTTTCCTTCGTCTTCGGGCATAAATTTAAAAATAATTACCCTGTTATCATACCATCACCCACCCAAAAAATCAAACAAAAATCCCGACCGCGAGAGTCGAGATTTTAAAAAGTAATTTGATGAGATGATGGCCGATTTTACTTATCCAACACCAACTTTTTGCTCTTGGTCGTTTCGGTGTAGGCTTCGAGGATATCGTCTTCTTCCACCTTGGTTTTGCCCTCGTATTGCACACCGCATTCGGTGCCGGCCGGGATCTCGGTCATATTTTGTTTGCTCGATTGAAGGCGTGTCAGCTTGCCGATGCCCATTATCTCGCCATCACGCTTGACGCGCACTTTGGCATCCACGATGAGCTTGCCCATCTCCACGCGCCCCCCGAGCACCTGACTATGGCGCTCGGTGCGAAAAATTTTCAAAACTTTGAAATTGCCGAACTCGGTCACGATAAATTCCGGATTGAGTAATTTTTGCAATTCTTCTTTGATATCGTCAAACATGTCGTAAATGATTTTGAATTGGCGAAAAAAAATATTATTTTTTTGCATCATTTCATTGGCCACGGGCGTGCCAAAAACATTAAAGCCGTAAATCACCGCGCCGCTGGCCTGTGCTTTGCCCACATCATCGGCCGTGATATTGCCAAGCCCCTTGCCGACGATCTTCACGCTCACTTCGTCGTTTTTTAATTTTTCAATCGAGCCGATGATCGCCTCGAGCGACCCCAGCACATCGGTCTTTACCAAAATATTAAACGCTTTTTTATTTTCATCATCGACATTGTCACTCTTCACTACCATATGCTGTTCGGCGCCCATCTGCGCGGCGCGTTTGTCTTTGAGGTCGATCTTTTGCGCGGTGCCGGACTGGCTCACATCGAGCACATCGCCGACCGCCGGAGCGATCTTGAAACCCAAAATACGCACCGGGGTGGACGGCGCCGCTTCGGTCATATTTTCACCGCGATAATTTTTCATCGCGCGCACTTTGCCGTAAATTTCGCCATTGATCACGAGCGCGTCATTGAGATGCAAAGTGCCGGTCTGCACGAGAATAGTCGCGACCGGACCCTCGCCCTTGCTCACGCGCGCCTCAATCACCGTGCCCGCGGCCGGACGGTCGGCGTTGGCGCGAATGGTCGCTTCGTTCATGTCTCCGACGAGCATGAGAGTATCGAGTAATTTGTCGATGTTTAATTTTTGTTTGGCGGAAATCTCGACGACCGGAGTTTCACCCCCCCAATCATCGGCTACGATGCCGTGGAGAGACAGATCATTGCGCACTTTTTGCGCGTCAGCGCCCGGCTTGTCGATCTTATTGATCGCGACCACCACCGGCAATTTGGCCGCTTTGATGATATTGATCACCTCAATGGTTTGGGGTTTGACACTGTCGTCAGCGGCTACCACGAGAATAGCGATATCGGCGACTTTGGCGCCACGACTGCGCATTACAGTAAAAGCTTCATGCCCGGGAGTGTCGATAAAAGTAAGCGGTTTTTTGATTTTAGTCTTTGGGTCGGTCCAGATCACCTGATAAGCGCCAATATGCTGGGTGATGCCACCCGCTTCGGTATCCACGACATTAGTCTCGCGAATCGCGTCGAGTAACTTGGTCTTGCCATGATCGACATGGCCCATCACCACGATCACCGGCGGGCGCGGAGCGGTATTTTCTTCGGACAGAATTTTTTGTAAATTTTGGACATGCTCTCCCGCGTTTTCATCTTTAACCGCGCGTTCTTCTTCGACCACGGTGAAGCCCATCTCTTGAGCCACAATCATCGCGGTATCGTGATCGATATTTTCATTTTGCGCGGCCAAGATGCCGTTTTTCATCAGCTCGACGATTAATTTGTTCACCGGCATTGTGAGGCGTTCGGCAAATTCGCGCACGGTTAATTTAGACGGAATGGCCACTGTCACCCCGCTCTCGCGACGATTGGCTTTTTCCAATTCTTTTTGTTTTTCCGCTTCCTTGCGTTCGCGCTCATCCAAAACAAATTTGATCCGACGCCACGCTTTTTGAATCTGGGTGGCCACGCGATCATCGATCTTCACCGCTCTCGCGCCCACATCAAAACCAAACTCCGGTAAAATCTGAAGGAGTTTCTGGGGGTTGGTTTTCAGTTGGCGAGCAAGTTCGGTGACATTCATGAGATTGTAATTAGGTGTTAGGTAAAAGGTATTAGGTCAAAGGTGTGCCCATTATACTGCACTTTTTCATTTTCGTCAACCGCTATCAATAAAAAGACATGGTCGCAAAACCGACCGCGCCAAACTAACGATAAAATTACCGATCCGGCTTTAGTGTCCAAAAAACCCGCGCCCCAATTTGTCGGGATACATCACGAGGGTGACATCGCGATCAGCGCAAAGTTTTTTGACGCTCTCGTCGCCCACCGAACCGGATGAAGCAAAAATAACTCGGATGCCGGCATCGATGAGCACGGCGGGCGCATCGGTAAAGGGGAAGAAACTATCACTATACGCGACTGCTCCCGTGAGATCGTGGCCACTCCGGCGCGCGCGCTGACCCGCGAGCCACGCCGACATGACACGATCTTGTTGACCAACGGCATTGGCCAAAAGCTGTCCGTTTTTTACGATAGAAATCGTGTTACTATTGCTCGTGCACCCGATCGCCCAGGCTAATATTAAATCATTTTTTTGTTCAGGGGAAATCGCGCCGACAATGTCTATTTCCGGCGCGTCCAATTTTAATATATGAGTGTAATTCGGTTGCGCGAGAAATCCGCCTCGCACCGGTCGAATCATCGGCGCGCGGTCGAGTGAATCGCTGGTCAAACTATCAAGCGCGGGATTGGCGATCATGCGACACTTGCCTCCTTTACGACCGAGCTCTTCGATGGCTTCAGGAGTAAAACTCGGAGCGATCACACCGTCGAGCAATCTTTTTTTGACATCGCCCTTATCATTTTTTTCCGTCATACCGTGATGACGCAAAGCGCGCGCCACTTTTTCATCGACCGCAAAATTCACCATCACAAAACCGCCGAAAATCGCAATCGAATCGCCCATGATCATTTTGCCGATCACTTGCTCGGGGTAATCGCCCACCGCCGCCCCACAGGCATTGCCGTGTTTGCCCCCGACCGCGATCAGAGGCACTCGGCCACTACTCGCGTGCCAACCGGCCGCGATGTGCGTGACTGTCTGCAATAGTCGATGCATGTCTAAAATATTATTATAACTCGGCGCGTCGCCATCAACTACGATAAATTTATCCAGCGCGAGCGGATCGGCGGTATGACTCGAAAATAATGCCGCCGGCGTTTGCCAAGCATTCTCGCCGTATTTATTTGGCAATACCTCGGTACCGATGAGACCGGTAATTTTTTTATCAGAATGAAACTCGGCCGATGCCAAACAATACTCGGCAATAATTTTTTCCGCCTTGGCCGTGAGCGCGCGTTTGAAATTTTCACTATCCTGCTCGCCGTCTTTGAGCCACTGAATCACGCGCCCGCGATCACCGGCATCCGCGATCACGATGCGTCCACCCTTCGCGGCCGAACGAATCATCGTCGGACCACCGATGTCAGTTTGCTCGATCACCGACTGCACCGTCGATCCGACGCGCGCGATTTCCGCTTGAAGCGGATAAAGATCACAACACACCAAATCGATACGCTCCACTCCGATGCGCTTGAGCTCCGCATGGTCTTCGTCGGTATCACGCGAGAGTAAAGCCGCGTGGAGCTCGCGCGACAAAGTCACCACCCGATGCCCAAGAATCGGCTCCCCCACTATGGTAGCCACATCCACGACCGGGATATTGTCGGCGCGCAAAATATTCTCCGTCCCGCCCGATGACCAAATGGTCCAGCCCAGACCGACAAGCTCGCGCGCAAATTCGACAATCCCCTTCTTATTATATACGGATAACAAAGCAATTTTCATAAAATTTTTATCACTTTCCCATATAACATCGGCAAACAATCCTGCTTCATTCGGAATTTGGTGCCGTGATTGTGTCCGGTGCGAGCGTCGAAGTCAACAAGAATTTTACCATCGTCGAGTGCCTTTAAAAATTTTTCAAAACTAAATTTTTGTAACATCATTACTTTAGTATAGTGATAAAATTCTTTGCCTTTTTCTTTTTTCACCTCGGCTTGGACATAAAAACAGTTCAAAAGTTTGGTTCCGGCTTTGTGTTCCAGATCATCAAAACCCCAATACGGTTGGGGATTGAGTTCGTTTAGGTTGCCGACTTTCTTTTTGACGGATTTTAACCAAACTTTGTGTTTTTTGGCTACCTTTGAAGCATCAAGAGAAATTAAAACCTTTTGTTCAGCACGATCAATTTTTACAATAAATCCGCGGTCGCTGGGGCTATGCCCGTGGATTGTTTGACGAAAACTCATTTCGTTTTTCGGATATTGCTTTCCGGCCCCGTCGTGTTTCCAGCCATAGAGTGGCAGCAACACTTGTGGCACAAATTTTACCGCGCGTGGCGACGGCTCGGTATGGAACAAGGTAGTGAGCGAGGTCGTAGCAAGCCGTTGCGTTTTTAGTTCCCACTCGGCGGCGTTGGGAATCGGTAAATTATTTTCTTCAATCCCCAGTAGGTCTTCCAAAGTGTTGCCCACCCCGCCGGCGTTTCCGTGGCGTCCGTTCGGAACCCATCCTTGTTTAGAGATTTGTTTTAGTTTTTCAATCAATTGCGGTTTGGTATAGATTTTCATACAGCGCGTTGTAGTTTAAAAATACTCATTTGCGGTTTAAGCAGTTCTACCTCGTTGCGTTTGGTATTTCGTCCCAGTCGCTCTTCGGACATTCGGCAATATTCCGGCGAGATATCAATGCCGATGAATTTTCGGCCCAATGCCTTGGCTACCACGGCAGTTGTGCCGGAACCCATGAATGGGTCCAAAATAGTTTGAGCGTTGGTGGAGGAAACAATCCGTTCAATCAGCGCGACCGGAAACGGGGCGGGGTGGGGATTGTTCATGTCTTGCGTAAATTCCCACACATCGCCGTAAGCGTTGGCTTTTGACACTAATTTAAAATTTTTCTTCGCAATAAGATATATAACTTCGTAAGTCGGCAAGAAATATCCGGCGTTAAAATTTATTCCGCCTTTGCGTCGCCAAATAATAATTTGTCGCACCGGAAACCCACTGACAATGTCTTGTCGGTCCTGAAGTAGCCCATCTTGAACACGCCATTTGTGATTATAAAAAATAGCACCATTATCATTAACGACCCTAAACATTTCGGTCAAACAATTGCGTTGCCACTCGGCGTATTTGTCATGCGGCATGTTGTCGTCGTAGTTGTCGTAGCCATTTACCAACGCGGCCCCAGACCACTTACCTCCACGGCCGTCTTTCATGCCGTTGCCGGTGGAATTTTTGAGGTTGTAGGGGGGTGAAGTAACTACCAAATCAACTGAACTATCCGGCATTTTTTTCATCACCTTAATACAATCGCCAGTAATGAATTGGTTGGTAAAATCTTTGGGATATTTCATACATTTTAAAGGGTTTTTGTAAGCCAATTTTACTACTTTTCTTGTTTTAAGTCAAAAAACAAATTTACCTTTTATGTGATAAAAAAATATTTGGCTAATATGTTTTATATCACACTTTGAAAAAAATTAAAAACATCGCCAAAACCCGCCTAAATTCGGGCATTGACAAGCGGTCAAATTTGTGCTATCATATCCCTACTTATTATTAACCGTGTTTTGGAAGCGACGGCAAGCGGAAGAATGAATAAGATTAGCCCAAATACCAATCGGCAATCTCAAATTATGACTTTAATGCGTGCAATCAAAAACTGGTCCGCTGAAAATGCTTTATCTAAGCCAATTTTTGCTTCGAGTGTTTTAGCATAAACGATTTCTTCTTTTTTTCCGGGCGCTCTCCACTGCAGTGAGGGTGTTATTTTGTATAAAAATAATACGCACTCGCTCGCAAGCGATCAAATACATTTGACCGCTTCGCTCACTCATTATATCTATGAACATCTACATTGGCATCGCCATATCCGCCATCGTCGCTGGCCTAAGTTTTTATGCCGGCTATATCTATCGCAAACAAGTAGGTCAAGCCCTGGCCAATAGCGCCGAGGCCAAATCCGAAAAAATGCTCCTCGAAAGCAAAGCCAAACAACAAGAGATAATCATGCAAGGCCAAGAATCGGCCAACAAAATCATCGCCGAAGCCAAACGCGAAGACCAACAAATGCGCGTCGAATTGCGCGACATTAAAGCGCGTCTCGAAAAACGCGAAAACATGTTTGACCAAAAACTTTTGGAATTTCAAGATAAACAAACCAAACTCCAAGAAAAAGTGGACCGCATCAATCAAGTGAAAACGGAAATTGAAAAATTACGCGAGCAAGAAGTGATCACTTTGCAAAATGTCGCCAACCTCACCCGCGCCGAGGCCAAAGAACAACTCCTTGTCAAAGTGGAAGAGGAAAGTAAAACCGATTTGGCCGGCCGTCTGATGAAACTGCAAAAAGAATCAACCGAAGTCTATGACGAAAAAGCGCGCGAAATCATCACCGCCGCCATTCAGCGCTGTGCCTCCTCGCACGCCTCCGAGACCACTTCTTCGACCGTCACTATCCCCAATGAAGAAATGAAAGGCCGGATCATCGGCAAAGAAGGCCGTAATATCAAAACTATCGAAAAACTTACCGGCTGTGAAATCATCATCGATGACACTCCGGAATCAATCATGGTGTCGGGTTTTTCCCCGATTCGCCGCCAGGTCGCCAAACTCGCTTTGGAAAAACTGATGGCCGATGGCCGCATCCAACCGGCGCGCATCGAGGAATATGTCGAAAAAGCCAAACAAGATTTGGCGCTTGATATCAAAAAAGCCGGCGAAGAGGCGCTCTACAAAATGGGCATCACCGGCATCGACCCCAAGCTCGTCAGTATTGTCGGTCGTCTCAAATATCGCACTTCTTACGGACAAAATATCATCAACCACTCGATGGAGGTGGCGTATTTGTCGGCTCTGATCGCGGCCGAGCTCGGCGTCGATCAAGCCAAAGCCAAAAAATGCGGATTTTTCCATGACATCGGCAAAGCGGTGGACCAAGAAACCCAAGGCACTCATCCGGAGATCGGCTACGCGATTTTGAAAAAATTTGGCGTGGACGAAGATATCGCGCAAGCGGCCAAAACTCACCACGATGATCAACCATATAATATTTTTTCCACGATCGCCAAAGTCGCCGACGCCATTTCCGGCGCGCGCATGGGCGCTCGCAAAGATACTTTTGAATTGTTTGTCGCTCGTCTTGAAGAACTCGAAAAAACCGCGGCGTCATTTGCCGGCATCGAAAAAGTTTATGCTATCCAGGCCGGCCGCGAAGTGCGCGTATTTGTCCGCCCCAATGAAATCGACGATTACAGCGCCTTCCAATTAGCCAAGGATATCGCGCGTAAAATCGAACAAGAGCTCCAATACCCGGGTGAAATTCGCGTCACTGTGATTCGCGAGACGAGAGTAGTGGAATACGCAAAGTAGGGTTTTAATACGGGAGTGGCACAACATCTTTTTCGCTTTCCTCGCGCGCGAGCCTGCCTACCGGCAGGCAGGCGCTCAGGGATGGTCCTGCGGGACCATAACCCGCTCAAAAGAAATTGTGCCACTCCCGTATTTCTGTGTATTTCTGTGTTAGCCAAATTACAATTGGTGTGATATAATTTAAATGATACTAATAATATGAACCAAAAAATTGGAAGGGGGTGGATTTATGAATAAAGCCGAATTATCCGAAGTACTCGCCGGTAAACTAAACATCTCCAAGCGAGAAGCCGAAGAAATGCTCAATATTTTTGTGGATACCACGATCGAAGAGCTGAAAAAAGGCGGCGAAGTGGTGCTCACCGGTTTTGGCGCTTTTACCGTGAAGACTCGCGCCGCGCGCGCCGGTGTCAATCCGCAACGACAGACCGAAAAAATCCAAATCCCGGCCGTCCGCGTGCCGAAATTCAAATCAGGCAAAGCGCTCAAGGACGCGCTCAAAGCGACTATATAATAAATGTCATCCTGAAACGCGTAGCCGAAGGATCTTGTTTTCAAAACCAACCCCGCCTCCCTGGCGGGTTTTGTTTTTGATTACCGTCATAGCTTGACTTTTACGACAATAATGATATAATCCTATTCGTCAATGAATTGACAACGACGGCCTCGTCGTCTAGTGGTTAGGACACTGCCCTTTCACGGCGAAAACACGGGTTCGATTCCCGTCGAGGCTACCAAATTAAAAACTCGCTTAAGCGAGTTTTTAATTTTATGGTTTAAGAAAATTGGAGTTAATGAACATTTGCGCTTATCGCAGATCATTCAACGCCTCTCTGGTGCTCGGCCCCACCCATCCGGGATACGGCTTTATTCCTTTAGCTTTTTGAAAGTTAATTACCGCTTGTTTGGTGATCGAGCCAAAATAGCCGGTGATACTGTGGTAATTATAAAAACCGAGATTTTTTAACGCTTGTTGCAAGGCACGCACCTCCGCGCCGGAAGAGCCGATATAAAGATAGTTAATAAATATTTTTTTTGGCATAACGGTCAACTCATTATTATCATCGTTATTATCGATAATTAAACTACTCAGCGCATCTGTCATCTGTTGGTTGACTATACCATCGGAGATTATTCCGCGCGTTTTTTGAAATTTGATAACGGCCTGTTTGGTGGCTAAACCAAAATAGCCCGTTGGTTTGTTGATATTTAAATATTTCAAAGTTATTAGCCATTGTTGTAATTGCCTGACACCATCTCCACTGTCTCCAAACTTAAGATTCTTTTGCTTGGTTAAGCTTTGAGCGGCGCCGGTTTGATTTTTGGATTTTGTGAGTAAAATGGTATCGGATATGACCGGCGATGATTGTCCCCAAACGGTATAAAACTTAACATAAACCGTCTTTGGGCCGATATCAGAAGATTCTATCACCCAATCTTTATTTGGCCGATAAACTTCTTGCGAAGCGTTGATAAAATCCGGATTGTTGGAAATAGCCATCCGAACCGTATCCGATCCGGCAACAAGAGACAGCTTCACCGTATGACTATCTGTCGAAACGGCATTATCATTGATCGATAATTGGAAACCGCTATCGGGAGCCAAAGGAGACTGATAAGCGCCCACCGGAATCCCGGGACCATTGCAATTCATAACAAAAGAGGCCGCTGAACGACGGTTGCCCGCTTTGTCTACCGCCACCACATACCAAGTATAATAAGCGCTATTGGATAAACTATTGATCGGGGTGACGGAGGTGGTGGTAGTTGAAATATTATCGCGCTCTAAAACATCATTGATGTATAGTTGATATTTCTCTAAACCGGATTCCGAATCACTGCTGGTATTCCACGAAAAAGACGGGTAATCTTCTCTGGTACAAATATTATGACTGGGGCTGACTAAAGCAAACTCCGCCGGCGGCGTTGTGTCTTTTTCAAGAGAAAAAACATGATTGGAATATCCTCCGGTATAAGTAAAAACAATTTCACCGCTGTCGTCGCTTAGACAGGTACCGTTACTTTGGCACGCGTCCGAAGATATGACCGCGCCATTGATCACCCCGTCCAAATGAAAAGAATAATATGAATTCGGCTCCAAATCTCCAATGGTATATATGGTGGTGGTGGCAATGGTTGACGACGCGGTCCATTGTTTATTCTTGTCGCCGCTCGTTTCCCAATCATCCAACGACACATCCAAATACTGACGGCGATCACCGGTATAATAACTATCCCCCGCCGGCGCGACTGAAAAAGAGGCGGTTGCCAAGCTGGTGGTGACAGCGGTATAACGATATTTACCATCGGCGTATATTCTGATATCGCCGGTGGGACTCACCAAACCCGAGCCAATGGTATAGGGTGGCTGATATTCATACGCGCCAATGTCGGGAGCGCCGTAAATCGGATTGCCAGCGATGTCCGATGACAGCGACAGATCGGTGCCGGCGTCAATGCCGGGTGAAGTATATAATAAATCGTAATTGGAATTGTCGGCATATGTTTTGGTGAAATCAATGGAATTGGTGGTGTTGTGATCAGAGCGAATAGCGGTTAACATTTCATTAAAAGTATAAAAAGTTCCACCTATTTTTTGGATCTCATCCACCAGCCAAACCCATTGCTCCACTGAAATATCACTGTTGTAATGCGCGACAATATTACTGACAGCGCCCATGGTTTTGGCAAAAACAGCCAAATGTCTGGCATTCGCTCTGGTAAAAGTTTCATCGCCCACCAAAGTCGGACCGTACATATTGGTGCCAACATTAAATAAATTAATATTATTCAAACGCCAAGAAGCGGTAGCGGCGGCGCGCGCGCCCAACATGGTGGTGCTGGCCGCCAACCAACTCCTCGCGGCGGTATTGGTATCGCCATAAGGATACGCTACGGTATTTGGAACAACGCCGATATTTTCTCCGATCCATGTTTTACTATCAACAACCTCATCGTTCCAAAATGAATAATTGGGCGCGATTGTATCTTTGGTGGTCACATAAGGAAAGGTGGTTGACACTCCGCCGCTGTCGGTCAACGATGATAACTTCATCGGACCCAAAGTGCGATATTCCGGACTGGAAGCGGAAAAGTAGGCATCTATCCCCCACCCTTTGCCGGCTACGGCGGCGCGCAAATCATCTAAAGTGTAATCTGACCCGGACCAATCCATAGTTACATTATTTCCAACTTCGTCGCACGCCAATATCAACCGGTGATTAGTTTGATCGATATTGATCGTCGGGTTACTATTGGTAGTGGTCACGGTAATGGTGGTATTGACTGTAAAAGAAGTGTGCGACCAGCCATGGATCGCGATTTCATGACCGCCGGCCGCCAATGTTCTCAATTTATTGATTTTCTCGGTGGATGTCAAAAAAGCCGGACTGGTAAACATGGTTACTTTGACATTATAAGGCGAAAGCGCCGCGACCAAATCTTCCACATAATCAACATCATGATCGTCGATCGTCACGCCGAAATACGATTGATCGGACGCGTAAGAAATAATATCCGGATCATATTCCTTTAAATTATGCCCGCCATCCGTGAGCAAAGATGACGCTAAATTATTGTAAACAAAATAATTATTGCCGGTAATAATATTGTAATCATAATCCGTGTTGGCGTTGGTGGTATTTTGCAACCCGTAATATGACGCCTGGCCATTGCCTATAACCATACTATTGCGCAAATAAATCGTGCTGGTGGCTTGGCCGCTAATGCCGGCGTAATCATTGTTCGCCGCCACGCTATTGTATACATAAACGGTGGATGAGCTAAGCGCCAGCAGTCCGATAGTGCCGACCACATTTTTAAAAACACAATAATTAAACACGATGCCCGTGGCGGCCGACACCACCGCTCGTTTGGAAGTAAAGGTGATGTTATTGAAAGAAAGATAATTTTTGGCGCTTACCAATAAATTATATGTCCCACCGGTAATGGTTGCGGCGCCAGAGTCGCCGTAAACACTAAAAATAATGGAACTGGTAACGGTGCCGGATGATTTGGGGGTTAATTGTTCCGCCCAAGTTTCGCCTCGTTTAAACAATACTGTATCACCCGGACTTAAAGTGGTGTTATTAACCTTACTGATCGTTTTCCATGGCGTAGCGATACTGGTACCGTTATTTGCATCCAAACCACTGGTAGCGTCGACATAATAAGTGGCGCTGGCGGCGCGCGCGACCGGCGCCGGCAACAAAAAATAACCAAATAACATTTGGCCCAAAAATACGACAGACAGTAAATTATATTTAAATAATTTACGCAAAAATATCATAATTAAAACCTGATTCAATTTAATTTATTTTATCATAAAAACTAAATATTCGCAAGGATATCGATGAAAAGAATAAATAGTGTCGCTAATTTTATTGAAAAAAACAGAGCTGTCTTAGCTCTGTGTGTTGGATGAGGATATTGTACCCCATCAGTCCTTAAAAAAAGCGATTTCCTCATCAGAAAGAGGAAACTCTTGCCTGTTGTGGGCGAGATATACCATCTTTTCCACATCGCCCATATTCGCGAACTTGTCATGCTTGTAGAGTTGATGTTTCAGTATATACGGCCAATTCCTATCCACCGCTGCCTCAATATCAACTTTATGTCGCGTCATCCTTCCCTCCTTTGAAAACAGCTGATTTTAGATTATCACAAAATACCCAATAATGTCAACCGTGCGGGATGATCTATTTTTCTCAATCTATATTCCAAAATCACCCCATATATGATAAAATTAATACAACATCATAATATTGTTCCACATGCTCCAAATCGGACACCGCGCGGCCGCCGGCTACGCGACAGAAAACTCGGCCCAGGCGATCAAAAAAGCGCTCGAATTGCGCGTCAACATGATCGAGATCGATGTGCGCAAATGCGCCACCGGCGAATTGGTGATTTTTCATGATAAAAAAATCGACCGCCTCACGACCGGTAGCGGGCTAATCAGCGAGCTATCACTCTCGGAATTGAAAAGCATTGCCACTCCCGACGGACAAAAAATCTTGACTCTCGCCGAAGCGCTCGCCCTGATTCGCGGCCGCAGTCTCGTCAACCTTCACCTCAAAACCAAAAATATCGTTCGCCCGCTCATGCAGATAATCAGTGACGCGATCACTGGCAAAGATTGGTCAATTCGTCATTTTTTAATTTCATCGTTTAACGCCAAAGATTTAAAAAAAATTAAAAAAATCGATAAGCGGATCAGGGTGGGGTTGTTGTATTATCGAAATATATTAAGCATCGTTCGCCGCGCGCGAAAACTATCAGCCTATTCCGTGCATCTGCACCGTCGTTTGCTTCAAAAAAAATTAATTGATAAATTAAAAAAATACGGCATCAAAACTTTTATCTGGACACTCAACAACGACGAAGATATCGACCGCGCCCGCGCTCTCAAAGTGGACGGCGTGATTTCGGACTTTCCGGATCGAGTGTGATACTCACTGCTGTGGATAACTTTTTTGACACGATAATATACAAAAATAGCGACCCACGGCAACTAAAAGGAGGCGCGCCATGAATATAATGACTAATCCTTTTGCGGTTGCAAATACAGTACTACGCTGATCGTCGCCGCAAAAAAGCACCACACCGAAGTAAAATTGACCGTATAAAAAACCCAAGTAATCACCGACCCCACCAAAACCAACAGACAAAACAACTTGGCGATCATCCTACTGGAAATCAAGCCAGACCCGACGGTTACCACGATATACAAATATTTGAGCGACTCCGGCTGAAAAATATGAGTGGGATAGTAAAGACAGCGATTGAGCACCCGCGCTACCTCGGGAGAGGTTAAATAATTCAAATAAAACATCGTGCCGACCACTATCCCCCCGGCCAAGAAAAAGCCAATGATAATACGACGAATTTTACTCGGCTCAAGCAGGAGAATCATGAGGGGCGTATAGATCGGCCAAACAAATAAAGCAAAAAAAAGAAAAACATGCGTGAGAGGCAAGGTGTATGTCGGCCAACGATCGAGCGACACCCACAGTAGTCCCTCGGTAAATTGCTGGAGCGCAAAAAGCAGTGGCACGGCTGACAAAAGCCAAGCCCGTTTATTTTTTGTTTTACCGAGCGTAGCCGCGCCCACGACGCCAAGCACTGCGCTCGCGGTAAAACTGGCGGTAGCGGAGAAGCACATAAATCAATGGATGATCGTAAATATTATATCATAATTTCGCGTGAAACCGAAACCCTTGCCACCCGGAAAAATTTAATGTATACTATCCCCGCTTATCAATAATTTAAATTTTTTATGCAAGACATCCAAGAAATTTTCAATCATATCCAAGAAGTCAAGAAAAAAACCAAAGAAATACGCAGTGCTTACAAAGACGCGCTCGCCTCATCGCAGGATTATCTTGATCTGTGTGATAAATTAAAAACTTTGCGCGAACGCAAAAAACAAATCGAAGCCTCGACCAAACAGGATTTTGCCGGCGAATTTACCAAGCTCGATGATTATAAAATCGATCTCGAATCGGACATGACGATGCTATCGGATGCCGCGATGACCAAGCTAATGAAGGGCGAAACCGTCGAGGTGAAGGATGAGTACGACAATGTTTACGAGCCCGTATTTACGGTGAAATTTAAAAAATCTTAACTTAAATCAAAAAACCGGCTGGTCAGATATTTCTTGAGCGGGTTATGACGCCGCAGCGGCATCCCTGAGGCCTCGCGGCCGAGGAAAGCGAAAGAATTATCTGACTAGACGGTTTTTTGATTTAATAATTTTTTGTAATCCGATCTCCTTTGACGGCGATATCCGAAGCCCGCACATCATTGGTCGCCCGTTCATACAGCGTTCGACAATTTTCGACCGTTGTATTTTTTTTGCTCGATAAATCAAAGCAACTTCCGCGCTCAAAAACCCCATCCACGGTCGATTGAAAAGCAAATTTATCCGTCACCACGCTATTAACCGTGCCCGACACGGGATTACGCATGACCACACTGCGTTCGTCGCTATTCATGAGATCGCGGCCAAAAATTTTTCCTTTCGGTGTCACCCCGAGTAAATTTGCGAGTGTCGGAAACACATCGATATTCCCCGCCGGCCGGTCATCCACTCCTTGCAAATCCAATCCCGGCGCGAGCACAATCATCGGCGCCTGCATTTTTTGCCAATATGGTAAAACCGACTTTCGCACCCCCATCGCCTCTCCAATATTTGTGAAGCTCCCATGATCGCCGACGATGACAATGATAGATTTATCATATAGTCCGGCCAATATCAATCGATCGATAAAATCTCCAATCGCGCTATCGACATAATGCACGCTCTGTAAATAATGCTGTTGAAGCCAGTCTAATTTGGGATTATTCGACAACACCAGCGTCTCTAAGTCATCCGGTAAATCAAACGGCGTGTGCGAACTAAGAGTAATGAGAGTCGCCATAAATGGCGCGGGTAAAGACTGTAATTTCGGTATCATCTGCTCAAAAAAATCACTGTCCGCGAGATCATACGGCCCGACTTTCCGTTTAATATCGAAATCATGACGATCAAACCACTGCTCATATCCGAGACCGGGATACATATTGGCGCGATTCCAAAAACTCGATACATCGCCATGAAAAGAATAAGTGTGATAGCCGCTACTCGCGAGCAACTTGGGCAAAGCCTCGTAATGATTGTAAGCGTATTCGATAAAAGCCACCGTATCAAACAAGGGATAAAGTGAATTGAGCATGGCGAATTCAGCATCCGCCGTCGTGCCCGCGCCGACCGGAGAATAATAATTGGAAAAATAGCGTCCGTCCTTAGCGAACTGATTGAGGCGCGGAGTGATTTCTTGGCCATTTATTTTGGTTTCAATGACCGCGTTTTCGAGTGACTCCACTTGAACAATAATTAAATTACGCCCCTTGGCAATGCCAAAATTACCGGCCATCGTGGTAGTGGTCGCCGGCTCCGTGTGATTGTAAGCGTTCAAAAAACTAATGTCCTCGGCGCTCACTTCATCGGTGCGCGCGAGCACCGAAATCAGATCCCCCACCGAAAAATTCATGATCCCGAGCTTGCTGACCAGCGCGTTATAATCAAAAATCTTTTCGTAATGCAAAATCGAAACATAATTATTTGGTTCTGTTTGATCTCTCCAAATCACATAGGTATAACTGACAATAATTAAAAACACCATGGCCACTGCCGTCGCGTAATATTCGAGTTTAGTAAATACTACGGTTGATTGACGCGCTCGGCGCTCTCGCCACCAAGCCCATACCACCAACACCGGACCCAAAATAAAAAATAGTAATTTATAGACAAATAAAGCCTGCACGGCGCTAAGCAGTGTGGTGCTTTGGCCGATATACAATAACGCCGACACCTGTAAAAACCCGCCGGAATAGCTATGGTACAAATATTGAAAGACAAAAAGCAACGCCACTAAAATCGAAATCATGAGCAAATAATAATATTTAATATTCTTGGGCAACAATAATCCGGGGCCAAATAACAATATCCCCAAAGCTAACGACACCAAAGAACGGCGGATCAAATAACGCGTCGGAAAAATATCCAGCCAAAAATTGAAAGCATGATTTTGCGCGACAAAAATAATGACTAATAAAATTGGCAACCATCCAATACGAAGAGATTTCCAAAAATATTCCTGTATCGTATTAAACCTATGGCCAAACGATGGTAACCGAAAAAGCATAAATATTAATATTATAAATCCCCGATATCCTGCAAATATTTTTTGGTGGTGGCAAGCACATTGTCGCCGTAAAATCGATACTTCAAATTGACCGAACCGGCGAAATATTTCATCGCCGCCTTCCAATCGCCATCATCGGTGCCATCAGCGCCGTCCGCGCGCAACTTAATCGCCGACGCCAAAAAGGCGTCGCGAATATCCCAAGGATTGGCAGCGCTTTTGCCGGTAATTTTCGTCACTTTGGCGCGATAACCCATCCAAGTCGAAGGAATAAATTGCGCCGGCCCCATCGCCCCACCCCAGCCGATCTGCCCGCCGTTTTTGTCGCGCATCGGGCAAGACACCGGCGTCGTGTCGATATCGAGTCCGAGCTCGCTCGTGATAGTTTTAAACGGCTCTTGGTCGCGCGTCGGCTTCATGATCACTTTCCAACTTTTCTCGGACGGATCACCGCTGCGATTGCAAGTACCGACATTTTTGCCGAGATTTGATTCTTGAGTCAAGACCGCGAGCACAAACGCGGCGCGAATACCGGTCGCCTGCGCCACCCATTTGGCGATATCCACCGCTTGTCCGAAATTGATTTGCGATCCGGTATTGAATAGTTCGTAAATACGATTGCGGATTTCCGACGCGCGTTTTTTCTTGTCGGCGAGGATCGCCTGGTATTCACTTTCTTTGCCTTTGGTTTCAGTAAGCAATTGATTTTGCTCCCCAAGCGAACTGACGAGGCCTGACTGTTGAATTGATTTTATTTTCAAAAGATTCGCGGTATCGGATTTCTGATCCTCGAGCTGTCCTTGTAGCTTGATGAGATCGGCGCGCACGATTTTATTTTTTTCCAAAAATCCTTTAAGCGCTTTGGTGAGCGAGGCATAATCCCGCACTTCATTATACGCGCTTGAAAGCCCGGCCGAAGTAGCGAGCGCCAATAACATGCTTTCATCAACCGAATTCATCCTGACCAGCACCGCCGACACCGCTTCAAGCAATTGTTTTTCTTTGGTTTGGGTGGTTTTGATTTTTCCCGCCGTCGTCGTCAGTTGCCCGCTCAAAGCATTCAATTTAACGCCGGTCTCCTTGATTTGCAGACTGATTTTTTTCTGTTGCGCTTGCAGTTGCTTGATTTTACTCGCGAGCGTGGTCTTTTCGGTTTTGGTCTTGCCAAGCTCGGCGGTATATTGCGCGATTTGTTGCTCGATATCTTTGAGCTCTTGCTCGAGTTGGGCCTGGGTGGCGCTGGTTGATTGGGCGCGCACCATACTTGGCGTGATGATCGAAAAAAACAAAAAAAATGACGCTAATCCAACAATTGCTGAAATTTTCGAAACACTAAAAAAGCTCGTAATCATACGACTTAATTATACCATTATGCCGGCAATTTGAAAATATTGACTTTTTCACGGTTTTTCGATACAATTATCGCATGTCAGGGTAGCTCAGTTGGTAAGAGCGAAGGATTCATAACCCTTAGGTCGGGAGTTCGACTCTCCCCCCTGACACTATGCGCATTTTAGGCATAGAGTCCTCCTGTGACGACACTTCGGTAGCCCTGTTGGATTGTTCCCCCAAGGGCTGTTTTGTTATCCGCGAGGTCGCCGCTTCGCAAATCGAAATTCATAAAAAATACGGCGGAGTAGTGCCCGAGATCGCCGGCCGTTTGCATGCGGAAAAAATCGTGCCTTTAATCGAAGAAGTGCTCCAAGACCAACCTCGTCCCGATGTGATCGCGGTCACTGCCGGACCGGGACTCATCACCGGACTCATCGTCGGCGTCGAAGCGGCGCGCGCTCTCTCGTATATTTGGAAAATCCCGCTGGTCGCGGTCAATCATATCGAAGGACATATATTATCGTGTGAAATTTCGAATTATAAATTTAAAATTTTGAATACAAATTCAAAATTACAAATTGAAAACCAAGCCGACCGACAAACTGATCAATCGCAAGATTCCCTTACACCTAATACCTTACACCTGCCACCTAAAATAATTTACCCCGCGCTCGCGCTCATCGTCAGCGGCGGACACACCGAATTGATTTTTATAAAAAAACCAGGGCGCTACAAAATCATCGGCCGAACACGCGATGATGCCGCCGGCGAATGTTTCGATAAAGTCGCGAAACTGCTCGATCTCCCCTACCCGGGTGGTCCGCAAATTTCTCGACTGGCCCAAACCGGCCGCACTGACGCGATTGCTTTTCCGCGCCCGATGCTCAAAGAAAAGAATTATGATTTTTCTTTTTCCGGATTAAAAACTTCGACGCTGTATTGGCTTCAAAAAAACCCAATCTGTCATCCCTTCGACAGGCTCAGGGCAGGCTCTGAACGCAATGAAGGATCTTTTCCTAAAATTCAACAAAATAAAGATTCTTCGGCTCCGCTCCGCTCCGCTCAGAATGACATTTGCATACCCGACTTCTGCGCCAGCTTCGAGCAAGCGATCGTCGATGTCTTGGTGGCCAAGACCATGAGTGCGGCCAGCGAATTGAAACCAAAATCCATCATCCTCGCCGGTGGCGTATCAGCCAACAAGAAACTTCGCGCCACTCTCGCCGATCAAATCACCCGCTCGCTACCTAATACCTTTTACCTTACACCTAACACCTCGTACTCGATGGACAACGCCGCTATGATTGCTGTCGCCGGATATTACCACGCTCTAAAAAAAGATTTTACCCCTTGGAAAAAAATTCAAGCCGACCCCAATTTAGAACTTTAAATCTAACACCTTTCGTCATATGAACATCAAAATTTTTTCCGGATCGAGCCACCCGGAATTTACGCGTCAAATTTGCGAGCAACTGGGATTGACAGTGGGTCAGGCGCACGGTCTTGCTTTTAGCAATGACAATCGCTTTATCAAAATCGACGAAGCGGTGCGTGGATGCGACACCTTCGTGGTGCAGACCAGCTGTCCGCCGGTGGACGCGCATCTCATGGAGATGCTCATGATGATCCGGGCGCTTCGCGGCGCGTCGGCCGGCCGTATCACCGCGGTCCTGCCCTATCTGCCCTACTCGCGCTCGGACAAAAAAGACCAAGAACGCATTTGTCTCACCGCCCGCCTCATCGCCGACCTGATCGAATCCGCGGGCGCCGATCATGTGCTCATCATGGAGATGCACTCTCCCCAAATCCAAGGATTTTTTTCAGTGCCCTGCGATCACCTGGTGGCGGCGCCGACGCTCATCGCCCATCTCAAACAAACCTGGAATTTAGAAAACTATGTGCTCGTGGCCGGCGACGCGGGAGCGGCCAAAATTTTGAAACTTTACGCCGATGGCCTGCACCTGCCGGTAGCGATCATGGACAAACGCCGTGATGCTAATGATGAACAACCGAAAATCAAAGGTGTGATCGGTGAAGTCACCGGCAAAAAATGTCTGCTTGTCGATGATGAGATCGCGAGCGGACGCACTCTAATTCGCGACGCTGAATTTTTATTAAAATCAGCCGGTGCGACCGAAGTTAGCGCTTGCGTCACTCATCCGGTGCTCGGAGGCAACGCCGTCGCCGAGCTCAATGCTTCGCCGATTGCCCGCTTTGTCATCACCGACACCATCCCTCTCGGCGCCAAAAAACTCAAAAATACCGAGGTGGTATCGGTAGTGCCGGCTTTTGCCGAGTGTATCCGTCGGATCCACGAGAACGAATCGATCAAAAGCCTCAACGATGTCTAAACATCGGAATCTTGTCCCCACTTCACCCCCACTTTTTCCCCAATCACCCTATGAAACAGGGTGATTTTTTTATATAATTCACAGGAACATCAACTGCCGAAAAGAAAGAAAAAACGATGAGGCACAAACTCTCAATGCGCCATGTTCCCGGACACCTGGCCAACATGTTGGCGTTTGGAATTGTACTGGCGTATAAGGAAGGAATATGCCCGATCCCATTGAGCTGGGACATTCCCAACGAATACATCGTTGGAGTTCCAACCAATGTCTGGATTCGATTTGTCGAAGGAGAAAAAATCGAATTTTCTCTCATGGTCACCGATCAAAATTGTTGGCGGGTGGCCAGCAACATCATCATTCACTCGGCGGACGACAAGGCCATGGTGGTCATTTCAAGGGTTGAAGCCCAAACGATTTTGAATCCACCTCAAACTGCGTCAGGGGGTCCTACCCCTTGACAAAACCCCGGAAATGTGCTATGCTGTCTTGAAGCTCTGTTCGACCGGTAGCCCTGCCGATGCGGGGAATAATGGCGGTTGCCATCCGGTCCGCACCTCTATTTCCCTGCCAATGCGGGGAAGGAGAAAAACATGCTCAACAAGGACGACCGCCTTTTGGCGGTCATCATGGGGGTGGTTTCGGCCGCCCTCACCGTGGCGGGGTTCTACTACCTCGCCGGGCTAGACATGAGCCAGCCCATTGGGGGAGAAGACCCCATCTTGGCTGCGTCCGGACCACTGCTCACCGGCGCCGCCATGATGGTGTGCGCCTTTTTCCTGGCAAAGGACAGCCTTTGCCGGATGAAGGCAAAGTGGAATTGTGAGGAGATCCTCATCCTCACATTTCCAAAAAGGAGCATCGGGCGTTAAAACCGCCAAGTTCAAACCCGAAGCCTGCTGACCCCAGGCTTCTTTTTATTTATTAACTCAAAAAATACATGTATTTAAAAAACAACACACTTTTGAAAATCATTTGCTTGACGAGTAAAAATTTGTAGACGAGCGGGAGCGATCCGTTAGGATTTGGGCCAATGTGTGACCCGCCTCGCGGCGGGGAGTTTTGGCCCAAAAGCGACCGCGAGTCACAAAT
>Ga0172379_10003200_pt1 | contig 26676 bp, 21 predicted proteins | sample GrowelOW334metaG_FD_119756 | JGI IMG/M metagenome (GOLD analysis project Ga0172379, IMG submission 119756) | Groundwater microbial communities from an aquifer near a municipal landfill in Southern Ontario, Canada - Groundwater well OW334 metaG | ecosystem: Environmental > Aquatic > Deep...
CATCATAAAACCGAAGATCGCCATTTCCATTTCAGCTCCAAAATTTTGTATTCCAATGATTTCACGTAATGGAAATACCATGCAGAAACCAAACCCTACTCCGGTAATGGTCATTCCCAATTTTAACCAAGGGAAGCGATTTTCCCGTGCTTTAAAAACCTCAGATAAATCAGCGTTTTTTTCAATCAGCGCCATCCGCTCTTTGTGCCGCGCCTGAAGGTAAAAATACCATCCCAATAAAATACTGGCAAAAAAGCCCAACCATACCAGGTAAAATGCAAAATCGTCCATAATTATAAAATTTAAGTTTCCTATTTTACCCTTAAGATCCCAGATAGAAGAAAAGGTTACAAATCTTTTGACTTATCTCCAAAATGAAGCGATTTTATCTTGTTGCATCTTTCAGAAGCAAGAAAAATCAAAAAGGCTGAAATCCATCGATTCCAGCCTTTTTAGTCTTTAAGAAAATTCGTCAGTCCAGAATTTTATAAGGCTTTTACCTGCTTTTCACAGGCTGCTTTCAACTCTTTGGCTTTGGTATCGGCAGGATTGAGTTCGATAGCCTTGTCGAAGGAGGGAATCGCATCGCTAAACTCTTTTCTGGCTTTGGCAATTTCTGCTTTGTACCCTGGATCATTGGCATCCTTAAATTTCTTGGTATTTACCTTATCGATGGCAGCTTTGAGCACCCCATTCCCTCCATTGTAATGTCCGACACCTTCCATCAAATAGTTCTTGGCAAGCTCCCCTTTGAAATTTGCATTGTCAGGATATTTGGCAATACCTTCGTTAACGGCCTTTAAATAGGCCTCGTTGTTTTTCTGAAATTTATACAGGAGAGCTACTTTAAAGGAGGCATCCGCTGCTTTGTAATTGTGCGCTGCGGCCAGATTGTAATACTTAATCGCCTTGTCATAATCCTTAACCTGAATAGCGCAGTACCCACAATTGTAATACATGACTGAATCCTGAGGAGCCGTACCCCATACTGCCATTGCCTTTTCATAATTGCTTAGGGCTGTGGCATAATCTTTTGCATTTAACGCATCATTTCCAGCGTTTTGCAATTTAATCGATTCTTGGGCAAAAAGTGTCCCAAAACAAAAAGAGACCAACAAAATCAAGGCAACTTTCTTCATAAACTTCATTGTTAGGGGTTTAAATAATTCGATACAGCTTTAGTTCCAAAATTTAATTTCCGGATTGAACCTAACTCTTTCAATACCCGCAGGTTATTTTCGATAATTGTATTGTGTCAGTTAGATTTTGTTATCCTCCCCAAAACTAAAAATAATTTAGGGAAAGCCAAATATCAGGGGGGATTTTTTATTTTTTGCATCGAAGGGCAAGACTTGAATCCCTATTCAGCTCTCCCTCTTCCCATGGAGCAGGAGATTAACAGCATCGTGCAGTGATCCGGCCTTGTTGACAGATCCGGCATTTACAAAGAAAATTTCATCTGCATTTTCGATGGTATTCAGGCGGTGGGCGATGATAATACGGGTAGTGAATTTCGGTAGTTTGTTAAGTATCTCACCCAACAACTGCTCCGTAACGGTATCTATATTTGCAGTGGCCTCATCCAGAATCAGGAGTTTTGGCTTTCGTAAGACCACCCGGATAAATGCGATCAATTGCTTCTGCCCCAAACTGATCCCGTCGCCGGAGGATTTTATTTCTGCCATCAGGCCTCCGTCAAAACGTTCCAGTAATCCATCCAGGCCGGATTCCGACAGCACTTTCGATAAATCGTCATTGGAGATGTCCTTGTAGCGGCAATTCCCGTAAAGGATGTTGTCGCGAATAGTCCCACTGAAAAGGAATGGCTCCTGTAGGATAAAGCCAATTGACTCCGAACGCTCGTCTGGCCGCATAGATCTGATATCCAAACCATTAAACAGAATTTTACCTGATGTTGGGTCATAAAGCCTTGCCATGAGCGAAGCCGTTGTTGTTTTGCCTCCACCGGTGGGCCCAACAAATGCATAGGTCTTACCTCGTTCCAAATCGAAGCTTACATTCCTTAGAATCTCATTCCCAGTATTGTAAGAGAAAGAGACATTGCGAAACGAAAGCAAACAGCAACTTTCTTCATTGTTGGATCGATCTAACACTTTTAGGTTATTTTCCAACAACAAAATCTGTGAGATGCGGTCCCAGCCAGCCAAAGCAACCTGGAAGTTTGCCCAAAGTGAGGCAATCTGCCTGAGTGGATTGTAAAACTGCGCGATGTAGGCCAAAAAACTAATCAGAAGGCCTACCGTAAACTGACCGGTTGTTATCAGGTAGATGCCGAATGCCAGGACAACCATTTGACCAATGGAGGCCGAGAATCCGTATACAGGGGCAAATACATTGTTTGCAATGCCTGCATTTACTGCATTTTTGTAATTCTCCGCATTGACATCTTCGAACCTTTTGCGGAAGTAATCCCGACGATTAAAGGCAACAATCACCTTGAAATTATTCAAACTTTCCTGAATTTCAGCGCTTAAGCTTCCGGTGCTCTTCATGTTCACCGAATTCCGGTTCTTTACCCAGGGCGAAATACTTCGGGTAAAAAACCATAGTACCAGCGCCGGCAACAGGGCTGCCAGTCCAAGTTTCAGGTTGATGGAAAGCAAAAAAACACCTGCCCCGACCATGGTAAAAATGCTGCTGATAAATTGGACCAGCGACTGTGAAAAGAACTGGTTAATTTTATCCGTGTCGCTGTTCACCCTCGAAATGAGATCACCTGCCTTATTCTGGTTGAAAAAATCGATCGGAAGCTCCTGTAGCTTGTTGAAAATAGAATTTCGCAAATTATAGAGCATACGTTGTCCAACCCTGCCCATCAATTGGGTTTGGGTATAGCCGCTCACCATGGCCAATAAATATACACCAAACAGGATCAGCGAATAACGGAGCACCCCGTCGTATTGTTTGGTTACAATAAACTGATCCACTGCACGCCCCATCACGAATGGGCCAACAAGGTTTAGTCCTGCATTGATAAAAATAAAAATCATGGCAATCCACAGGTTTTTACGCTCTTCGCCCATCAATGTCAGTAACTGCCTGAAAATATTCGTTGTACCTGCTTTAGTGCCCGGTTGTTGCTCCTTTTTTAAATTGAGATTGTAATTCATTTGACACAGAATAGTTTTTAACAGCCTTGTTCAAAATTTTTCTTCAATGGTAAGCTTGCCTTCATTCATGCTTTTTCGAAATGGTTGGTACTGCGTTGCGAATTAAAAATCTGAACGTATTCAGGACAGCTCCCCATCAAGGTATTGTGTGTGCCGCTTGCCAGGATTTCACCCTCTTCCATCAATATGATCTGCATGTAATTCATCACTGAAGCAATCTTTTGCGTGACAGAAAGCAATGTAATTCCAGGATAATTTTTCACAACGTTGTTAAGAATTTTTTCCTCAGTCTGAGTATCAACCCTGGCGGTAAAGTCATCGAGCAAAAGAATTTTCGGATTTAGCGCCAGTGCCCTGGCCAGCATTACCCTTTGCTTTTGCCCGCCCGAGAGTGTTGCACCGCGCTCGCTCAGGACTGTCTCAAATCCATTGGGAAGGGTTTCAACAAAATCCTTCAATTCGGCAGTTTCAATGGCCTTTGCAAAAGAGTCATCCGTCACTTTTTCATTGAATGCGATATTTTCGCGAAGGCTCATGTTGAAGATAATGCTGTCCTGAAAGACGAATCCAATCTGGCGTTGAAAAGTCGTTTTATCATACGCCTCAATGTTGATATCATCAAATTCGATGGTTCCCGAGGAGGGATGAATTAGGCCAGTGAGCAAATAGAGCAACTGGGTTTTCCCGGCAGCTGTAGGTCCGATAATGGCAGTCTTGGTACCGGGTTTAAGCAACAAAGTGATATTTTGCAAAACGGGCTTTCCTCCATAATAGACCGAAACGTCTTTCATCTCTAATTTACCGGTCAATGAGGAGGTGATTGTACCTTTATCCCGGATCTCATTGGCGTTAATCACTTCACATATCCTTCCATAGGAAACAGATGCCTGAACCACAAAATTACTGATGAAGCCGATGATGATGATAGGAAAGATAAGAATCACAAGGTAGGAGTTGAAAGCGGCAAAGTCACCCAACGACATTGAGCCGGTGATCACGAAATGGCCTCCAAGGGCCAGAATGGTAAGCGAGGCAAGGTTACTTACAAAAACTACGATCGGAATAAGGGTAGCAAAAAGTTTCAGGATCGACATTCCCAGATTCCGTGCCTGGGAATTGGTTTCCATAAATTTATTGTATTCAAGCATTTGGGAGTTCAAAACGCGCACCAAAGCTGCTCCCAGGATACTTTCATTGATCACCTTGTTGAGTGTGTCGATGATCTCACGGCTCTTCTTAAACAGATCCTTTAACCGGCGAAAAACGATGAAAAATGCCCCGCTTATAATCGGGATAATGGTAAGAACGGCCAAAGCCAGTCTCCAGTTGATTGAAATCAAGAGTACTGTAGCCCCAATTATTATAAACACAGAGGTTGCAAGTGAGACAATGGCCATCGATACAAACATCTTTACAGAATCAATATCAGAGGTGAGATTCGTCAGTAATTTCGAAGGATCTGCCTCCTGAATGAATGCATAACCCTGGTTGGATATTTTATCGGCAAGTTGGGTGCGAAGGTCGCGGGCAACCCTTTCTGAAGCGTATGTCTGCAACAGGCCCTGGAGAAAGGAGAAGAGAAAGATGATGAATGCAGCGACCAAAAATTCAACAACAATGGTTTGATACCGGAAGATACCTTTGGAGAAATCGTCGATGCCGTGGGAAACAATTTTGGGAATCAAGAGGTTCACGGTATTGCTTAAGATGGCAAATCCGATCAGGCTAAAAATCATAAGCTTGTATGGCTTCAAAACAGCGAAAATATTTGACTTGCCCTTCGTTTCTTCTTTTTTTTGAGTATCTGATTTTACTGCCATCACACCTTCTTTTCTTAATAATATTTCGTCAAAGTTACATACAACCTGAAACCGGTTTCAGATTTCAAATAATTTGCTCAAAATTCATCTCTCAATTCTTATCGAAGGTAAACGATTTTTGGCATCGTCCTGTTCCGGAAATCTGTTTTGTATACGACCGAACCGTCCCAATGTTATACACCTACTCCCTTTTTCGAAAATCGAACAAAGATCAGAAAGTGACTTTTTTCTGTGTCCCCCAACTGAAACATCCCAGGAATTATTAATCTGATATCTCAAAGTGTTACATTCTTTAATAAAAATAAAATACTAAATTTGTCTATTAAACCGATTGACTTAAAATAATTTGGAGGTTTTGTTGAATTAGCGCTGTTTGATTATACTCAGAACTAATTTCTTGTCCGAAGACCCGATTCAATTTGGGGGTTCCCTTTCCCTGATAAATGTTGTGTTGACGATAAATGTATCGCCAATACGAAGTTAAGGATCCCGCATTACCTCTTCAACTATAATACTGAATATAATTTCCTGAAAATTCGGTATAACAAAGAAATTTTCTGTTGAAAAGTTTTTTAACCATAAATTGTAAGTCTATTAGCAAATTAATCAATAATGAAATATTTCCCCATTCATAGCCGGATCAATCTATTGTTGTACACAATTGGCTTAATTTTTTTGGTCCTGCTGCTAAGACTCTATCTTACTACCAGAAATCAGGAAAAGCTGATTTTAAAAGAGTCAGAAATACAATTTCAGAATGGAATTAATGCGCTTCTTGAGAATAAACGTGAGACACTTAACCAGGTTGCTTATGACTATACTTATTGGAACGAATTTGTTACTCAAATGGGTTCCCCTGACACGGCCTGGTATGCCAACAATATAACGACCATTCTCAAATCCTTCAGGATAGATTATGTTGCAGTTTATGATTCTTCCTTTCATCTTATTCATGAAGTATCCCTTCCCTCTGTAACCTCACGAAACTTTGCCAGCGAAGAGATTTTGAACAAAATCAAAGAAGCCAGGTTATTGGATTTCTTTCTGGTCAAACCTGAAGGATTATTCAATGTCTCTACTGCTTCCATTCATCTCGACAATGACCCTACCCACTTGCTAACGCGCCCAAGGGGATACCTGATTTTAGCGAAAAATTGGACCTCTTTTTTAGCTTCAAGTGAAACCAGGCTGAATGGAGCAATCGCAACGCTTAATCTGGCAGTTGATTCAATTCCAGACAAAGGTGAATATCTGACCACTGCCAATGTGCCGCTGCATGACTGGAACAAAAAAACGTTTGCTTATATCTACTTCAAGCGTTCCTCAAATCTATTGAAATTGTACCGTTCCACCTCTTTGTATATGATATTGACCATGCTGATTTCCATTATCATAACTTGGCTCGTCATTAATTTTGCCTTTAGAATGTGGGTGACAAAACCTTTAAAATTAGTGACTAACATCCTTAAATCTGAAGATCCAAGCCAGGTCAGTGAGTTAAAAAAATGTCCTGGGGAGTTCAAACAAATTGGTGCGTTATTCAATGATTTTGTGGATCAAAAGAAGGAATTGATTCTTTCCAAGGAAAAAGCCGAAGAGAGCGAACTGCTTAAATCTGCATTTTTAGCAAACATGAGTCATGAAATCCGAACCCCGATGAATGGCATTCTTGGTTTTGTAGAGCTTCTGAAGGAACCTAAACTTTCGGGACAAGAGCAACTGGAGTATATCGGAATCATCGAAGAAAGTGGCAAAAGGATGTTGAACATCATCAACGACATCATCTGCATCTCGAAAGTAGAGGCAGGCCATATCGAAGTTTTAAACACTGAAACAGTCATCAACGATCAGATGAAATATATTTACACTTTTTTCAAACCTGAGGCAGTTAAAAAGGGTGTAAAATTGATCTATCATACAGGACTTTCCGATCTTGAGTCAAATGTTTGGACAGATAGGGAGAAACTATATGCAATTTTGACCAATCTTGTCAAAAATGCCATCAAATTTACCAGCAAGGGCTTCATTGAAATTGGCTATGTGAGAAAAGGGAATTTTCTTGAATTTTCCGTAAAGGATACAGGGGTTGGCATTCGTCAAGACAAGCGGGAAATGATTTTTGAACGTTTCAGGCAGGTTAGTGAATCCCTTTCGCGCAACTACGAAGGAGCCGGACTCGGATTAGCAATTTCAAAAGCATTTGTCGAAATAATGGGCGGCAAAATTTGGGTTGAAAGTGAGTTGGGGGCTGGCTCATCCTTTTTCTTTGCTATTCCATTTGTCCCTCAGAAAATTGACAAACCAACAAACATAGAAAATGAATTGAAGGAGTGGGAAAAGCTAAATATCCGTGGACTGAAAATTGTAATTGCGGAAGACGATGCAATCTCTTACCTGTATCTTAGTAAACTGACCAAATCAATTGGGAGCGAGATCCTGAAGATCAGGACTGGAACTGATGCTGTTGAAGTTTGCAGAACGAACCCGGATGTCGACCTTGTATTGATGGATATTCAAATGCCTGAAATGAACGGATATGAAGCTGCCCGAAGAATCAGGGAGTTCAATAAGAGCCTGGTTATCATTGCACAAACAGCATTAAGTTTGAAAGGGGATAGGGGAAAAGTACTGGATGCCGGCTTTACAGATTTACTCATAAAACCATTCTCCGTGACTGAATTTAAAGAAATTATCCGAAAATACTTCGAAACCAAGGTTTGAAAATTTAGAATTTAATCCAATTCCTGGGCCCCTATTAAATCATTCACCTTTTGTTTGCCGGTGCACCAATAAAGACCGTATAGGCTGGCAGCGTTTCGCTTTTCATTAATACTGAGAGGGGTTCCGGCACTGACTGATCTTCCATTATAGAGTCATAAAGCACGACAGACATACTGTCAACACTACATCCCCTGCCAATATCCACATAAGACATTTTCATTACACGGTCCTCAAAAAGGTGTGTTTGCAAGGTACAATTGTCATTTACGGCAGAATAATCCCCCATTTTGACCAAATCAAATTCAGTGATTTGGGTGGCATAGGTGCAAATGATCTCCCGTTCAACTGAACAGGAAAGGGGGTAATACCGGTGCAGGGAGTTTGTTCCTGTCTATTTTCTGACCGGGGTCATTGGAAGGGCATCAAGCACATCCAGGGTAGAGGGGATCATGTAATAAGGCAATTGGGATCGTAGTAGGGAGGTGATTTACTCCCTGTCAATATCTTTCCTGCCGAATCCTCCTTGTTGAAGTTTACCCTGTCTGCAGGTATCTCCGGATCAAGCGGAATATAAGCGAGAAATACTGGAAATGAAAAATAAAGATAGTCAGAAATCTGCTTTAACAATTTTTTCTTTAAAACTTCCTGTTAATTTTGAAGCCATGCGGAATTAGAAAGGAATTTACATCAACCAACTATAATAAACTGATCGTTATGAGCAATTTAATTGAAAAAACAAAATCGGCCTACGAATATCCACTACTGATCAAACAACTTTTTGATGCGCCACTGGCCAATCATCCGGATCAGGAGATTATCTACCGGGATCAGCTTACCATCACCTATAAAGTATGGAAGGAAAGGGTGAACAGGCTCGCCAATGCATTGACCTCCATCGGCGTCATCCAGGGCAATACTGTTGCTGTAATGGACTGGGATTCACATCGGTACCTTGAGGCCTATTATGCGGTCCCGATGATTGGGGCAGTGCTTCACACCATCAATGTGCGGCTGTCGCCCGAACAAATGGTCTATACCATCGACCATGCTGAGGACGATGTGATTATTTGCCATACAGACTTTCTTCCTTTGCTGGAAGGTATCCGCGGTCGTATTGCCGAAGGAAGAAAATTTATTTTGATCGATGAAGGCGGTGAGATATTCAGAAATCATTTCCTGTTTGAAGGGGAATATGAGAAGATGCTTGCTGATGCATCGCCTGAATTTGATTTTCCGGATTTTGACGAAAACACCAGGGCAACTACCTTTTACACTACCGGAACTACCGGTCTTCCAAAAGGGGTTTATTTTTCGCACAGGCAACTGGTACTTCACACGCTTTCCACTACCGCTGCTCTCACTGCAAACGAAGTTCATGGCCGCATGCACAGGGGATCCGTCTACATGCCGCTGACGCCGATGTTCCATGTCCATGCCTGGGGAATCCCATATATCGCAACTTTTCTGGGAATCAAGCAGGTTTATCCCGGAAAATATGTCCCGGCAATGCTGCTAAAACTGCTCGACACGCACAAAGTAACCTTTAGCCATTGCGTCCCAACTATCCTGAATATGCTCCTGAAAGATCCGGCCTCCGCACAGTGTGATTTCTCGCGCTGGACATGTGTTATAGGCGGTGCGACTCTTTCCAGGGACTTAACTATTGATGCAATGAAGCGTGGAATAGACATTTTTGGAGGGTACGGAATGTCGGAAACTTGTCCTGTCCTATCGTTGTCACAACTTTCGAAAGAGGAACTCAGGCTCCCGGCAGCGGACCAAGCCGACCTTCGTTCCAGAACAGGCCGCCCCATTGGTTTGGCACAGATACGCGTGGTCGATACCGAAGGCAGGGACGTTCCAAGTGACGATAAAACGGCTGGCGAAATCATCGTCCGTGCCCCCTATTTAACCCAGGGTTACCTGAAAGACCACGTACATTCCGAGAAATTGTGGGAAGGGGGATGGATGCATACCAACGATGTGGCTTGTGTCAACTCCAGCGGTAGCATCCGGATAACCGACCGCACCAAGGATGTGATCAAAGTGGGCGGAGAGTGGCTCAGTTCCCTTGAGATGGAAGATGTGATCGCCAAATACGAAGGTGTTTCGGAAGTCGCAGTGATCGGGGCGCCTGACCTCAACTGGGGAGAAATCCCATTGGCGATTGTTGTCCCTAAACCAGGTGCAAACTTTCATGTCAGGGATATTATCCATATTGTAAAGGCAAGTGTTGATTCCGGGGTGTTACCGCGGGAAGCCATTACCATGAAAGTTCAGCGGGCTGATGAAATCCCTAAAACGAGTGTTGGGAAAGTCAACAAAGTTGCATTACGAATCAAATTCTTGTAGAAACAATTACCTTGGTTAAATAGAACTTTAGGCTGATCCAATTTTGCTTTCCGGATTTGCCAGGGTCTTGCTACTACAACTCTTAACAATGTTTGTCATGAAAATTGCTACCAAATTATGCCTACCGGTGATATTGGCCCTGATTTTTTGCTCATTTGGGGTACAATCAGCCCAAAAAAACATCTCTGCCAAAGTGATGACTGCCGAATTCATCTACGAAACCGCTCCCTTCCCCTCCTGCCACGCCTCTACAATTGTGGAGACAAACGAGGGGCTTTTAGCTGCCTGGTTCGGCGGGACACACGAAAACCATCCGGATGTTTGCATTTACACCTCGGCCAATATCAAAGGAAAATGGAGCGCTCCGATGCAGGTGGCCGATGGGACGGTGCATATTACCTATACCTGGAATAGGGTAAGGATCAAATATGTGCATCTGAAAATCAGGAAATAAATAGAAATAAGTAGAAATTATGTCAAATTATACTTAGCGTTCCATTTGTGGTAAATACTTAATTTTCAACGCATAAGATTCATGGGATTGCACAAAAGACATAAGGAAAAGAGAACCACAATATTTAAGATATACAACATGCACTTGAGATTATTTGTTCTATTGATGTTGATTTGTTTGTCAACCATAAGACTCGAAGCACAGCCGGCAGGCAGGGAAAATTTCGATGCCAACTGGAAATTTCATCTGGGAGATGTTCCAGGCGCTGAACAGAATTCCTTTTCCGATGCAAAATGGAGAAGCCTGGATTTGCCCCACGACTGGAGCATCGAAGGGAGCTTCAAACCGGATAATCCTTCCGGTCACCAGGGTGGATTACTTCCCGGTGGAATTGGCTGGTACAGGAAAATATTTGAAATTACTGACGTTGATGAGAGCAAATATTTCATTGAATTTGACGGCGTCTACAAGAACAGTACGGTCTTTGTCAACGGTCATCTGCTTGGGACCCGCCCCTCCGGATATGCCTCTTTCCAATACGATATGACAACCTATCTTCACAAAGGGGAGAATCTGCTTGCAGTCCGGGTCGACAATTCAAAACAACCCGATTCGCGCTGGTATACAGGCGCCGGTATCTACCGGAACGTATGGCTTATCCGGACCGCACCGGTACATGTCTCACACTGGGGAACCTTTGTAACTACACCAAGGGTGACTTCAAAGGAAGCTATGATCAATATCGTTACCACAATTGCCAATGACAAATCGGAAAAGACCAATATCAGAATAATCTCCAGTGTTTTCGACAAATCAGGAAAGGAAGTTGCCACCCATTCCCGGGTCGCTAAAATAGATCCGGGTTCCAGGTCCGAACTAAATGCAGTCATTAATTTGAAAACCCCGTTGCTTTGGGACCAGGAGCATCCCAATCTCTACCAACTTGAAACAAAAGTGTTTGAAGGAAAGTACCTCAAAGATACATACAATACAAAATTTGGCATCCGGTACCTGGCTTTCAGGACAGACAGTGGCCTTTTTCTGAATGGAAAAAACGTAAAAATATTAGGAGTCTGCAACCACCATGACCTTGGTCCACTAGGTTCAGCCCTCAATTACCGTGCCTTGGAGCGACAGCTTGAATTGCTCAAATCCATGGGCTGCAATGGTATCCGGTGCAGCCACAACCTGATGGCCCCTGAACTTCTTGAGTTGTGCGACAAAATAGGATTTCTGGTAATGGATGAAGCATTTGACTGTTGGTATATTGGCAAGGATGCTGCTCCTTATGGCTTTCAGAACTATTTCAAAGAGTGGCACGAACGGGAGATTTCCGATATGGTTTTGCGCGACAGGAACCATCCCTCCATTATTTTCTGGAGCATTGGCAACGAGATCAAAGAGCAATGGTTTCCCGGCAGTACCAATGGCGGTGAGATAGCCAGGGAGTTGGTTGCCACTATCAAAAAATATGATACCACACGTTTTACCACGTCCGCCTTCAACTTTGTGCGTGATGCCGACAAAAAAGGGATGACTGCAGCCGTTGATGTCGTTGGTTTCAACTACTCCATCGATGCCTATGATGAGATCAGGCAAAAACATCCGGATTGGTTCTTTTTGGCCAGTGAAACGACTTCCCAATTCGATAGCCGTGGGGTCTATCATCTCCCCATTGACTCTTTGGCCAAAACCTCTGTTGACGGACAAACCTCCGCTTTCGATGATGCCAGTGGCGGAACGACCTGCGAGGAGGCCTGGAAGGCAGTAAATGTGCGGCCATGGATGGCCGGGATGTACATCTGGACCGGATTCGATTACATGGGAGAACCGGCGCCATACGAAAAGACAGCTGTCAGCTCCTATTTTGGCATCTTCGATCTTTGTGGCTTTCCGAAAGACAGCTACTATTTCTACAAAAGTCAGTGGACAAAGGAACCGATGGTGCACATTCTCCCGCACTGGAACTGGAAACCCGGTCAAATGGTGGATGTGGTTGCCTATACCAATTGTGACGAGGTCCGTCTGTCACTTAACGGGAAATCACTGGAAACAATGAATTTCAAAAGCACCAACAAACTTTCGCTTCGCTGGAAAGTTCCATTTGTACCTGGCATTGTGAAAGCAGAAGGGTTCATTAACGGCAAACTTGTGACGACGGATGAAGTGAAGACGGCCGGTGAAGCTGAAAAAATCCACCTTGTTGCCGACAGGAAGGAGCTTCTGGCATCCGGGAAGGACCTATCCTTTGTAACGGTCCGGATAACCGATGAAAATGGGACTTTGGTCCCCAATGCAGATCATCTCATCCATTTTGAGCTGGAAGGTGAAGGAACCATTGCAGGGGTAGCCAACGGAAATCCAATGAGCCTCGAACCTGCGAAAGGTACAGAAAGAAGGGCCTTTAGCGGGATGTGCCTCGTGATAGTCCAAGCCACCAATAAAAAGGGGAAACTTATACTAAAGGCTTCTTCTCCGGGTCTAAAAGCCGATTCCATCAGTTTATTCAGTAATTAATTGCACCCCCCTGGACTTTTATAAGTTCTATTGTGCAACTGCGCTCTTATAATAAGTTGTGATTCCCTGTTTTAATTGGCTTTGCAAATTTTGCGAAAACAGAGAATACCAAAAAACTTTTTGCTGCCAGAAGCATCAAAAAAACCATGAAAAATGTGACCGCATGGCAACTAAAAAATCCCATGCACGAACAGACCGACTGGACCAACGGCGCTTTGGGTATTAAACAAACGAAGTTTGTGCGAATGGCTGAATTTTTATATGTTCATATCAAATTCGCAGCACATGTGGTGTATTAAAAGTGAGCTGGATAAGACCTTTTTGGAGAGTCAAAAAGAGTTTATACCTTTACAAAAACCCTAAAAAAATGGAAGAACTTGCAGTTGGAACCCGAGTAGAACATCCCCGGTATGGTGAGGGGATAGTCAGCAAAAATAAAATTACCTCCTATGAGATTTTTTTTGAACACGGAGGTAAAATCGAAATCACCAAAAGAAACGAGGATCTGGAGGTAAAAGAGACTCCCGTGGAAAAGCCGAAAAATTCGCTCACCCTTGCCGAAGTGGAGAAAACGATCCGTTACGTTTTGGAAGAGCATAATGTCCTTCAGGAGATAGTACCGCTCGGAGATAAATGGTTGGGTGGTAATATGATCCTACAACCTGCCAACCTTTCGCTGAAGCCAAAAGAAATTCCAATTGAGAGCTTCTTTCACAAAATTGTCATGCTCAGGGACCGGCTTCGGGTACTCGAACAAAACATCAACAGCCATCCGGGTTTGTCTGACGAGGAGAAGGTGAACATGCAACAATACATCACCCGAATCTATGGCTCCCTCACCTCTTTCAACCTGCTCTTTGCAGAAAACAAACACTATTTCGTTGGAGCCAAATCCTGATAGACCGGGAATTTCATGAGCATCTTTTAGTGCTTTCGAATAGTGCAAATAAAACCTCTCAATGAATATAAAAAGCATTAATCCGAAATATTTCCCGGGAAGTATATTCCCGGCCATTCTTCTGCTTTCGACTATTTTTGGATGTCAGTCCGGACCAAAACCCGCAAATAAAAATTTGACACAAAAATCAGATTCGATTAGGAAAGACTCATCATTAAGTTGTTGCACCAACAATTTACCTGCCAGGCCCTACCTTAAAATGTCGGATTCGTCCGATATCGGAAGGGTGATTCCAACTCATGGGAACAAAGAGGAAATGGTTCTCATTCAGGGTGGAAACTTTGTCATGGGAGGTGATTCTATCTGGGGAAGAAGCGATGAATTTCCAAAACACCGGGTGCAGATTTCTTCATTTTACATGGATCGCCACGAAGTGACCAATGGCCAGTTTCGGGCTTTCGTTGATGCCACCAGCTATGTCACCACTGCGGAGAAGAAACCTGATTGGGAGGAGATAAGGAAACAAGTTCCACGCGGAACCCCAAAGCCAACCGACAGCCTTTTGGTTGCCTCATCACTTGTATTTTCCCCGCCAAAAGAGGCTGTTGCCTTAGACAATGCATCCGTATGGTGGAAATGGAAAGCCGGTGCCAACTGGCGTCATCCGGAAGGACCAAAAAGCAACATTACAGGAAAAGACAATTATCCGGTAGTCCAGGTCTCCTGGGAAGATGCACAGGCTTATGCTACCTGGGCCGGGAAACGACTACCCACAGAAGCCGAATGGGAATATGCAGCACGGGGCGGAAGGCTTAATTCAATTTACCCATGGGGAGACCAACCAATCGATCAGGGAGATTTAAAGGCAAATACCTGGCAGGGTAATTTTCCGGATAACAATACCATAAAGGACCACTATGACAGGACTTCACCAGTAATGACCTTCCCCCTCAACGGCTACGGTTTATATGATATGGCCGGAAATGTATGGGAATGGTGCAGTGACTGGTATCGTCCGGATTACTACGCAATTTGCGCTCAACAAGGTATCGTAACAGACCCCCAGGGACCAAAAAACTTTTACGATCCTGATGAACCCAACGCACCAAAACGTGTAGTCCGCGGAGGATCTTTCCTCTGTACCGGCCAATATTGCTCGGGTTTCAGGGTCGCAGCACGCATGAAAACAAGCTGGGATACCAGTTTGGAGCATACAGGTTTCAGGTGTGTGGTTTCCTCAAGATAGAAATGACTCAGCAAAAATACTTGGTGTAAGTTGAATCAAATATTTGATTTATGCTTTTTTATTCTTCCATTTGGCTGGCGTTATCCGCGCCGAACTGAGAAATGCGAAAGGCATTGTCTCGGGGATGATTAATGGAGGGAAATAAAACAATCGCTCAGAAAAATATAAGCTTATTCGTACAGATATTTTTTATCCAAAAAGTTGATTATTTTTTTATCCAGTGTCCAAAGAAATGAGTTAGTTTCAATTGTTGCATAAATCAGGCAAGCATCGATCAAGCCAATGCCTTTTGAAATAAGCTTGTTCTCGTACGAATATTCACCTGCTTTTTCAAATAAATCCCTAATCTCAATTCTTGGCACATATCGAATATACTCTCTGATAAAATTGATCTCATTTTGATTTAATGCTCCCTGCAAAATTTCACCAACAATCGGATCAATTATTTTGATACTCAAAACATCTAAATTGTTCTGTACTTCCTGATAATATGGATCATTTCGTTTAAAGTATTCAAACCAAACAGAGGAGTCAACAATTAGGTCCATTATTGTCTGTTTAAATCTCTGATTTCTTGCGCTGTATAGCTAAATTGCAAGGGATTTTTATTTACTGCTTCGCCCATCGCTTTCAACTTTTGAAGAGAAACATAATTTTTCAGGGCGATGATCATAGCATCGGTGATATTTTTAGCATTCGACAGGATTTGGGTCTCTTTGACAAGTTCATCGGGAATTATTGCTGTTACTTTCATCTTTTATTTCATTGTGTATCTTTATCTAAACACAAATATACGATAACTCATCGTATATTCAAAAAATATTACCTGCTATTGATTAACGAAAAAATACCTAATCCTGCAGGCAGTACCCTTGCTTTGAGAATTCTTTTCTGCCAAAATTCTTAATTTAAGCAGGTGTTTCCCGGATTGTAAACCATAGGCCAGTGTGTAGAACCAGGGCAGGTGTAGCTGGGCACTCCAGGCCGAAAACAGATCCTGTTTTTGCCAGGGTCTTTTGTCGATCCGGTATTCGACGATGCCTGCATCCAGCCCAGCGGCAACTGCAATCCCAACAGCATTCCCTTCGAAACTATAATTCAGTATCCCGCCTGGGGCTTCGGCTACCAGCATCGGGACATGGGTAAAGTCCTGACGTGTACCGGTCTTGTCGGATGGAATCCAGTCGGATACAATTTTCCATCCTTTGGCCGGTTTGATTTGAACGGCAGGAATCAATTTCCCTTTGTCGTAGCTCCCTTCGGCCAACTTACCAGGAAGATTGTAGGCAACCACTTTGTCATCTTCGGCAACGAATCCACTCCAGCAAAAATCAAGGAATGATTTCATCGATTGATAATAAATATGTTGGCCAAAAGGGGAAGGATGCAGGTTCTTGAAATCCTTTTCCCAGTTGAACTCGCCATTGTCGATCCGGTCGGTTACCTCTTTGGCCAGGTTGATGGATGGGATCCCATAGTGGGCAGCCACCTTCTCATGGTTTTGAATCTCCAGGGGCACTGACCCTTTGCGGTAATCTGCCATCTTCTCAGGATCGACAAAATGCATCACTACTACATCCATGGCGGGATTGGATTCCCTGGCATGTCTTACAATCCCTTCCATTCCAAGCACCTGTGTCTCTGTAGAAAATCCATTGGCCCGGTCATTGACAGCTGCCTCCTCAAACAACAGATCAACTTTTCCTTTCACCAGCACATCCCTTTCAAACCTGAAGGCTCCCGGTGTACTGCCCATAGATGGAATACCAGCAGCAATAAAATCAAATTTTGTATTTGGAAAGCGCCTTTGCAGATAGGCGCATATACTGTCCCTCCAACCACCGTTGAAGGTAATCGATCCACCCAGAAAGGCCACCCTCCCATGCTTTTCCCTTTCAAAAACGATCTGGGCGTTGTGAAGTTTATTACGGTAACTATGATAATTCCGGCTATCCGGCGGAAGCGGAACCTGTGGATAGCTGTTCAGGATAAAATCAACACCCGCTTTCAGGTTGTCAATCGGGAAATGATGTCCCTGCAGGGTTTGTTTTCCCAATGTATTGGTGTAAACCATCGCCGGACCTCCAAGACGTATGTAACGGTTCACCAGGACAAAACTGTTCTCCTCATTGGGAACGATACTGTCATTTAATCCAATGGAATGAAAAACAGGAACATTGGCGGCTGCCATCTTTCCCAGGTTATCAATCGGATTATTTGTGTAAGCAAGGGCTTCATCTTCGTCTTTGAAATTGTAGGCAACCAGCAACTGCTTCCACGATTCAGCATCTCCTTTCGAACGCATTTTCCCTCCCGGCCAGCTCTTAAAATCGCAAACCGGCGCTTCCGCATACAGGCAGCTCACATGTTCCGGATATTTCTTTGCGTAATTGTAAACGTACAATCCACCACGGCTTACCCCTTCCAGCGCCGCTTTTTTGTTCAATCCATATTGAGTAGTGAGATAGTTGTAAAAGCTGTTCCAAACCTCCACACATTTAGGCGAACCAAAGAGATAATCGGTATTGATATAAACTACATGAAACCCTTTCCTTACCAGGATACTATCCATCTCATAGTGCCAGTCAGGGAAACGGGCCCGCCAAATCCAGGGTTTGCCCGGCGCTGCCTTCTCCGGAACGATCATTCGGCAATCGCGACGATCGAGCTGAAAATCATATCGTGCAAATCCATGCCATGCTGACTTTTTTCCCGGATATTGCGCATTCACTACCGTGATGGTTCTCCCCGTTAGCTTTTGGGCAATGGTTTGGGCCATTATTCCGGCACCTTCAGCATTGGGATGAATTTGATCCGGAAACAATGAAGCCATTCCCGATAGGGCAGAATAGAGATCAATTACTTCCAGATGCTCCTCTTTTGCCAATTTTTCCACAGCTGGAATAACCCCATGTACAATAACCGAATCATTGATGCCCCACCGGCCACCGGCGTAGGCAGGAACCGGTTTGCACAAATATATTTTGGGATGGGATGCGAGGCTTTTCAACTCCTTTACCATCTCACGGCTATCGGATAAATACTCACCTGCATATTTCCAGTTTTGCGGTTTGGTGTCATTGGTACCCAACTTGATAATCACCACATCCGGAAGAAACGCCTTTGCCTCTACCCAGGCATTCTCTTTCCAGTAAGGAAAATCGCCTTTTTTTAGCATCGTTCTCCCTCCAACTCCGAAATTACGGACGATCCATTTGTCGCCCAACATCCTTCCAAGCTGACCGGGATAGGAATCACGCGGACGATCTGGAATTCCGGAGCCATAGGTGATGCTGTTGCCAATGCAGGCAACCTTGACCGGAGCGCTGTATTTGGTGGGATCGATGGGTTGGGAGAATCCGGCAACATACAATAACACAGCCGATGATAGAAGAAAAATATGCTTCATAAGTATTTTAACTTTTTTTTTTCAGTTTTTTTATTTCAATATCAAAATCCGATTCAATAATCTTATCCTATACAATGCGGAATTTCTCAAATTCACTTTCAGCAAGGGCTAAAGCAACTTCGTGGGATACTTTACCTTGATGTTTCAAAACAGCTTCTTCATTGAACTTCAAAAATGCATCCAGCTTTTCAACCCAATCCTTCATGTAGATTACTACGCCTTTCAGTGCCTGATTTTCAGCATAATCCAAATACATTGTCACAATTCGGTTTAAGCCGTTCAATTCCTTTTCGTTCAGGTAGTTTTTGGCAATCCCTAAATCTGTCTTTCTAATATTTCCTTTGGGTGAGTTCTTCCAGGTGGTCAAACCCATATTGTCTTTTGTGCTGTCCACTCTTGCTGCTATCAATTCGGCAGCTGTTTGTCCGGTAATTGCCCAATGCAATTTATTCTGAACCGTGGCAAAAAAATCCTTGGTCATTTTTTCTTCCACACGATAATCGGCACTGCATTGGCTGTATATGTCGGTAATTTTTTGATAAAATCTCCGTTCACTGCTGCGTATGTCCCTGATACGGGCAAGCTGTTCCTCAAAATAATCTTTGCCAAAAATATTGATGGGATTTTTGAGCCGTTCATCATCCATGGTGAAACCTTTGATGATGTATTCTTTTAAACGCTCGGTAGCCCAAATACGAAATGCGGTTGCCTGACTACTGTTTACACGGTAGCCAACAGAAATGATTGCATCAAGATTGTAGTATTTAACTTTTGTATCCTGCGTTTTTCCAGCTATGGCGCCGTGTTGAGTGGTATGTTCCAAAATGGAACTTACCACTTCTTCCTTCAATTCTCCCATTTCAAAAATATTTTTCAAGTGTTTGGTAACAGCTGGTCGCTGTACTCCAAACAAATCGGCAATTTTCTGCTGGGTTAGCCATATCGTTTCGTTTTGCAAATAGATTTCAATTTTCACTTTGCCATTGGGTGTGGTGTAAAGCAAAATTTCATTGAATCCCTCATTTACAGCTATTTGGTTTTTAGCCATAGTCTTATTTTTTATTTTCAATAATGGCATTTACTTTAACTATGATCTCATTCAAATTTTACTCTTGGTAAACCCTCCACAATATCCACCGTCTGCACACTCTCATGGATGATGCATAAACGCAAATCCAAAATATTCCTTGGATTGCCAACCTCCTTTGCCCAATCGTTCGGATCGTTTCTAATGCCACTTTCCTTATGGATGGATATATGATAACGCTCCATGATCTATTCGATGGTATATTTGTCATTGACGACATACTCGTAATCCTTTCCAGGAATATTGGGAACAGTTGTTTTGCTGTTGTAAAGCATTGTTTCCTTCTAGTCTTTCCTAATAAAGCGCATTTTTTCAACATGGTATAAATTGGAGCCAGTAGGCACGGAGTCAAGAAATTACAATGCCACGGCGCCGGAAACAGTTACTTCTGTGAGTGGCGGTACCCTTTCGCAATTGATACGCAACTCTGCCAATTTACGACCGGCTTTGCTGAAAGCCCAGAAATTCCGGACATCTTATACCAATGGCAAACGTGGCAACATCAATACCGGTATCGCTACCGACTAAATCATTTTTACCATGAAACTCTCTCCACAACCAAACCCTTTAAGTTTGTTTGAATATTCCGAGTCGGTAAGCAAATACGCATGCATCAAACGCTCAAAGGGGATACCGTTGTCGCGTTCCGAAAATGAATATTTGCGATATTTTTCAAGTAATTTGGTAATGCTCTTCTATTTATTTTCCTATTATCTCTATCAAAAATTGCTTCACTTTCTAATTTGAAATCACGAGTAATTCGAATAAGCTCTACATGTGATTAATAGTTCTATTTGCCAATTCTATCAACAACTGGGCGATAGAGTTTTTCCATCCTTCATCAAAGCGAGAAATAATACTCTTTAATTTTTGTCGCCATAAGCTTTCGTCTCAATGTCAAAAAGTCAAAGTAATTGTTGATGTCCATCTCCATAATTTCAAGTGGAACACAATTCACCTCAAGGTTATCATTGAGTTCTTGTTCTGAAGAAAGACCGCTGACCAACTTATTGTTGTTAGCCATTTGTCTCTTTAATATTTCAAAGTATTCCTTTGGCGGTTTGTTACCAACTTTGATGTTTATCTCTGATTGCATGAATGCATAATTCGCAATCTGGTTATACTTGCTGCGATCCAGGTCAAATTTTTTCAAATAGTCTTTCGGGAAAAGATGATGGATATCCCCTCGTAATGAAATAAGATCACTAACTTTTACATCTCTTGACAAAAATCCTTTGTCATTTGCCTTAACCTGACATGCTAAGAAAACATGAAAAAATGGACTACTTGCAACGGATGTATCCAGACTTTGTGGTAATGATGAATTCCAAAAGGCCTCAGATAATTCACCATCTTCCTTTTCTTTCAAGTACTCATTGAATGGCTTTTCTGATATCTGTTTAATATCGTAATCAAACAAACTTTCCGGAGATCCTGAGTAGCGACCTGTTAAAACGGAATAGACAAACCAACGTCTAACGTAACGTTCTATTGCTACTGAATTTACCCCCAATTCTTTCAATTTAAGGTAAACCACATAAGCAAAGTTGATTGCATTTTGTGATCGAATAAGCTTAGGTGAAATAAATCCAGCTGATTTAATGATCATCAAGAAACGTTTGAAATTGACTTCATTGACGAAATTAAAAACACCTTCTTTTAATTTTTGAAATGTGTATTCTGCTATCGTATCTTCATAGGTTCTGGTTTCAAAGTTTCTACCAGACAACAGACTTACCAGATCAGAAAGTCGGCCCCGGTTAAACTGTGAAGTAAAAGCGACACGAATAAGATCATTGTAGTCTGGATCATATAAATCCTCAGTTTCAACTTTTAGCCATTGAATTTTTGGAAAAAAATCTGTTTTGACGAACTCTTTATCGTTGTCAACGATATGTTTGTAAAATTCCGGAGAGATGGCAAGATGACAGAAATAATCAATTGCCTTTCTTAACTCGTTTCCTTTGTACTCTGTATTCGAAGCTATTTTACTCATTACGAAATCTGCCTGACTCAGAACGACACCTTTTGAGTTGATCCTAATGAAGATTTCAGTCACTGTTTCGATATCCAAATCATGCGACAACTCAATTAATCCAATCTGCTTCTTGGGAATATTGATAAGTGTTGAGAAAGAGTTCCTAACGATCTTTTTGTCTACATCGGGATTAAGTTCAAAATATTTGTCTGCAACTTCAAATAAATCCGTTTTGCCATTAATTGCTTCAGAAATATCATGGAGCCAAGTTTTATCTTTCAGAATAGCAGGATTTTGAACTTCAAATTTCTCAGTAATAGGATTAAAAGCAATTTTAATTTTTACTCTTTCGTATGTTTTGTTGATCACATATTGTCCAAGGATGGCAGCCGTCAAGGCTGTAACCCGCTGTTGTCCATCGATCAGAATTTTTTTCCCTTCACTCATGCTGCCGTCTTTAAGGCGAATATTCGGGTTTCTCCAGGCAATTACATAACCGATGGGATATCCCTGATAAAGACTATCCATTAAGTCGCGAACTTTAGAACTATCCCAAACAAAAGGTCTCTGAATTTCAGGAATTGCAATTTCTCCTGAGTTGACCCAAGCTAAAAGGGTCTCGATGAGGTGTTGGTTTACTGAATATTTTTGCATTTTTGCATTTTAATTTTATTGTCAATTGGCTTTTTAATGTGATTCGGTTGGTAATAATGGTTAACAAATCTAATGAAAAACAAACTAATTTCTTGATTTATTTATTCAATTATTTGATCATCATCCCACTCGACCTTCACGATTACGTCAATTAACTTTTGATTACGTCAAGAGCACTTCTGGCTACCTCCAATTGACTTCTAACCAGGTTCAAACCATTTCTGACTACCTCCATTTGACATCTGGCCATATATATTTCACTTCTGGCTGCTGTCAGAAGACATCTAACCACCTGCAATCAATTTCTAACTACCTAAATCGGACATCTTGTCAGGTTCAATGCACTTCTGAGAACCTATAATGGTATTCTGGCGGTATACAACTCATTTACTAAATATTACCCTTTGACCTTCCATGAAATTTCATACTAAATATTTGCTTCGTACGGCGTTTATCCGTACATTTACAAAAAACAAAAGCAATGGAATCAATAACTGAACAGGAAGGGAAAGCCCGGTTTGATACAAGATTATCCAAGGATAAAAAATTAATGATTGAAAAAGCCGCACTATTGGGTGGTTACAAAAACCTTTCCGATTTTGTAGTAACAACGGTTTGCGAGAAGGCTCAGGCGATCATTCAAAAATCTGAAACAATTCTCTCATCCCAAAGGGACAATGAAGTTTTCTTCAATGCACTGGTAAATCCTCCGGAGCCAAATAAAGCTTTGCGGTCCGCAGTCAGTCAATACAAAAAACAGGGCGCTGAATAATGGCAACCACTGTAATCCTCTCCCACGATCACCGGACACTGACATCAGGTTTCAATTGTGGAAAATTTTTACTCGATACCTACATAAAGACACAGGCAAGCCAGGATGTTAAAAGAAAGCTTTCGGCATGTTTCGTGTCAGTAGACCATGTCAGCGGGTTAATTCAAGGATATTATACCTTTTCAAACAACAGCATCCCACTGGGACTAATCCCCGAAAATTATAAAAACAAACTACCTGTTTCCTATAGTTCAGGACCGGCAACCCTTCTTGGAAGATTAGCCGTAGATGCTAGATTCCAGGGAGCCGGGATAGGCAAGATGCTATTGATAGATGCTTTAAACAGAAGCCATGAAATTTCACAATCGGTCGGCTCCTTTGCAGTGGTAGTTGACCCTTTGGATGATGAAGCCGCTAGATTTTATACCAAATATGGTTTTATCCTCCTTCCCGATAGTCACAAAATGTTTTTACCCATGAAAACCGTCGGAAGGCTTTTTGAGGAGAATTAGCGATCAGATTTTCATAACAGCAATTTTCTTTACCTTTACTACAAAATAAATAGACAAGAAATGTTAGCATCGAATGAAATAATAAAATTTCTTACAGATAATAAATCCTATCTCAGGAAACATTTTCATTGTTCCGAGATTGGACTATTTGGTTCATTCGCCAGAAACGAACAAACTGACGACAGTGACATTGATATATTAGTTGTCTTTGAACCTGATACACCAAATCTTTACGATCTTGAACTTGAATTAAAAGAATACCATAAAATAAATTTCAAGAGAGACATTGATATTTGCGCAAAAAATTGGATAAAACCAATTTTCAAACCTTTAGTGTTAAAAGAGGCAATTTATGCTTAATAAAGACTATTATATATTGCTCTCAATGCATGAAACCATTGAGAAGATTATGCTATATACATCTGATTATCAAACGGCTGAAGAACTTTATCAAAATGATAGGGATTTTGATGCTGCGATGATGAACTTCATTGTTATTGGTCACTAGTGTCTCGTTAAAAGAGACTGAGTGACAGTTGTTTACAATTTAGTTCTTTGACATTTTTGTAATCATTGTTTATAAGCAGCTCTTTTACAGGAGGTTTGTCAAGTAGAGAGATGCCTAGAATTTGTAGAATTTTGCAGGTTGACCTACAAATTTTCTGCTCTTTCCTTACAATTGCTTTCAAACAAAAGGAGCTAATTAAATGAAAAATAGACATTTACTTTAATGAGGTTTTACAGCAAAGTTAGCTCCAAAGGAATTTTCTCTGAAATCGTCACGCAAGAAAATGACCTACAAATAACTGATTATCAAAAATTTCAAAGCACTTTATAATATATAAACGAGACAGCAGTGGTTATTGGTGAAGAAGTCGGTAAATTAACCGATGATTTAAAGACAAAAAACGCACATATTAACTGGGAAAAGATATATTCCTTGCGCAATATCATAGCTCATCATTATTTTGGGATTAATGTTGATATTGTATGGCAAATTATCCGCATTGACTTGCCAAAACTTAAAGTTGATCTCAATGTTCTTCTGAATAAATAGAGCAAGAAAGTAATTCAATCATTCTTACAATCAATGATATGGATTTTAAGGAATTGCTTGAGAAATATCAGGAACTGCTGATTGAAAACGATAGCCTGAGGAAAGAAATAAAATCCTTAAATATCCAACTTGGAGTCGAAAAAGCAGATATCACCAGTGGTAATACTCTCGCAATTAAGACAGAAGAGAAAATATTTGAAAAGGAACTATTCCCAGTCAATATTTTAGGCTCCTCCTTTACCACAAATAAAAAGTCAGACTCAAGGGAAAAGATCAAGCTTTTTATGTCCCTCTTCAGAGGTCGGGATGATGTTTTTGCTAAAAGGTGGGAAAACAAAAAGAAAGAAACATCGGGATATTCGCCTGCTTGTGCCAACGAGTGGCAACCCGGTATTTGCCGAAAGCCCAAAACCTCATGTTCTGAATGCAAACACAAAGATTATCTCGTATTGAATGAGGTGGTTGTAGATGATCATTTGCGTGGCCGGAACAATCTTGTTGTTGGGATATTTCCGATGCTGATGGATGAAACCTGTTATTTTCTAGCCATTGATTTTGATGATGAAGGGTGGCAGAAAGACATTAAAACGCTCCGGGAAATTTGCACCACTTATGAAATTCCTGTTGCAGTTGAGCGTTCGCGTTCAGGTAATGGGGCACATGCCTGGTTTTTCTTTGAGAAACCAATATCTGCTTCATTAGCTAGAAAATTCGGAAGTGCTATACTCACTTCAGCTATGAACATTCAGCATGATATTACTTTCAAATCGTATGACAGGCTTTTCCCCAATCAGGATACCATGCCGAAAGGTGGTTTTGGGAATTTAATTGCTTTGCCCTTGCAAAAGGCTGCAAGAATAAATGACAACAGTATTTTTATTGATGAACATTTTCATCCTTACGATGACCAATGGGCTTTTTTAGCTTCAGTCAATAGATTTTCTGAAGATGATATTGAAAAGCTTATATCAAAATTATGTCATGGGAACGAACTTGGCACATTGAAAAAAGACGTTGAAGAAGAAGGAAAACCATGGGAAAAAGAAAAAATTAGCTTACTAAAGGCTGATTTTCCTAAGAAAGTAGAAGTTGTAAAGTCCAATATGCTGTTTATCCCTAAAGAAAGTTTTTCTCAAAGGGCATTGAATCAGATAAAACGCCTGGCGGCATTCAAAAATCCTGAATTTTATAGAGCTCAGGCTATGCGTATGTCTACTTTTAACAAACCCCGGATTATTTCCTGTGCTGATGAAACAACCCAATATTTATGCCTGCCAAGAGGGTGCGAAGAAGACCTCACTGAATTATGCAAAGAATTTAAGGTAGAAGTTTGCTGGACAGATCAGACCAATGGAGGGAGAAAGATTGACGTTGAATTTAATGGGGCCCTGAGGGATGAACAACCACAAGCCATTGATAAATTATTGGAACATAACAACGGAATCCTTTGTGGAACAACTGCCTTTGGCAAAACGATAGCCGCAATTAAATTGATTGCCGAAAGGAAAGTGAATACATTAATTCTGGTCAATAAAATCAGTTTAGTATCACAATGGAAAGATAGAACTTCTGAATTCCTGATAATAAATGAATCCTTGCCTTCCTATGAGATTTATGAAGGCAAAAAAAGTAAGAAAAACAGAAGTATCATTGGGCAAATTGGAGGTGGGGAACAAACACTAAATGGGATTGTCGATATTGCTGTAATGCAATCCCTAAGTAGGGAAGGCGAAGTAAAAGAATGTGTCAAAGATTATGGTATGGTAATCGTTGACGAGTGCCATCATGTTTCGGCTTTCAGTTTTGAAATGATACTAAAAAATGTGAATGCAAAATATGTTTATGGATTGACAGCTACACCTTCCAGAAAAGACGGACATCATCCGATAATAATTATGCAGTGTGGTCCTATCAGGTACAGGGATGATGCAAAAAAGCAAGCCGGGAAAAGACCTTTTGACCATTTTATCATTCCCAGGTTCACCTCTTTCAAAGTCCCTGCATGGTGGAATAAAGAAGAGAAAGATTTGTCTATCACTGAATTGTATACTGAGATTGTATCCAGTGA
>Ga0172379_10003201_pt1 | contig 26668 bp, 28 predicted proteins | sample GrowelOW334metaG_FD_119756 | JGI IMG/M metagenome (GOLD analysis project Ga0172379, IMG submission 119756) | Groundwater microbial communities from an aquifer near a municipal landfill in Southern Ontario, Canada - Groundwater well OW334 metaG | ecosystem: Environmental > Aquatic > Deep...
CTCCAAAATTGCAATGGCTTCTCGACAAAATTCTGCGTGCCCACCAAACATCAATGGCTGAACTGCAATTTCCAGTCGCTTTCCCGTTGAACACTGTGCACTTTTTGCATAAGCAAAGAGTGCACGTGCAACTGGAGCAAAACGGGATCGTAAAGGTTTGCCAGTATCTTCCTTTTCCGCAGATTCTTTTTTGTTACACATTCTGACAGCTCTTTGCGTGAGAGTTGCCAGCAGTCTAGGAGAATCCAGGCTCTTCTTTTTGGCAATCTCCAAAAAAGTTTCCGTGGCAACGGTCAAATCTGTAAGCATGAGCATTTTTCCGGCGAACCAAATAAATTCGTCATCAGTTGACCCAAGCAAGGCTCTCCTGAGATATTCGACTTTCCTTGCGCCTTTCAGCTTTGAAACAAACTCCTGCACTTTGTCACGACGAGCGGAAAAATGATTTTCCCCGCTTGTTTCCATCGCGATAAAACCTTCGAAAATAATCTGTTTATTCTTCGGATCAATGATTGCTATCACTGAGAGAAGCTGTTTAATCCCAGTCTCTGCGCATTCATGTCGAAATGCTTTGCTGATAACTGGTCGCGCTTCAACCGTTAACAATAGACCGCTTTCAAAAACATACTGCAAGAAAGCATAGCAAGCCATACGCTGGCTTAGACTATCCCAAAGTAAATGTGCTTCATGACTTTGCAAAAAATCCACCGTCTTTTTGACGATTTCTTTTTCCAGTGGCATTTCTGCCAAAATGCTCAGTGCGCCAAATTGAAGCTCCTTGTTCCTGAAAAGCTTGAAAGCTTGTTCGGCTCCGACTTTTGGATTTATCTTGGCAAGCACTGTCACCGCACCAACCGGCTTCGAAACATGTCCCAGAAGACTCTTCGTGACAAGCTCCTTGCCCTGATCGGTCAAACCGACTTTGGTCAAAAGCTCTCTCGCCGCCGAAGCAACCGAATCGAAAGAAGAGTGAAAAAAATAAGCAGCTACATTAATCGCGACTGCATCGGCCTGCACGCATAAACGTGCGAGGATGCCATTGACAAATTGTTTTTGGATTTCCTCCTCTTTCATTTTGAAAGCGTTCACTATTTCAGAAAGATTTTCGAATGGCTGGCCAGAACGTAAATTCGTAAGGCAAGCCATAAAGATACAGCAAAATTTTCCGAGAATCGATCTGACTTTGTGCTGAAGCCAATTTGGATCTTTTCTGGTAGCTTTTAATTCTACCAATAGCATTTCCAACGCCTCAGTCTCTGCACTTCCACTTTCCTTGGCTTTCTTGAAAATCTCAACAATCTTCTCACGCAAATTTTCCATAGCACTCCCTCCAGGTTGTTATTATGTCAGTTATTGTTTTGGCTAATTTTTAAGCTACAAGCTGCTTTTTTAAGCAGTTCCCTATCATAGCAACTCTGTGTATTTTTTGCAACTTTTTGTATAGTTCCCGAATTCAAAACCCATTGCACCACTTTACCCAAACCCCATGGTATGATTATCAGTAAAAAAAGCCTTTAATTTAATCATGCTCTCAATAGCTAACATGTTCAGAAATTCAAACATCGCAAAGCTTGAATTGGAACCGCCAAACTGGATTTGTCAGGATCCGCGGATAGTGTGACGGCAATTATCAGTGACTCATCCAACCTGATGTTATCTGGGTTTTCTGTCAAGAATCTAAAAATTAGTGCCAACGAAGCAAGCCGGGCGCGAATATGGGTAACGGAACAATTGGACGCTACAAGCAAAGATTCCAGTAAAATTTATTACCGAGGCGATCCAAGAATAATCGAAGATATTAGCGAAGCCGCGCTTTTGACAAAAGAAGACTAGAGAAATTTAGTTTCTTTTATAAAAATTTGTTTGGCAGATATGTATTTAAATACGTACTTTTATTTTGTCTCCGGAGAAGAAAAGTGGCAAATGAAAACTACTACCATTTCTGGTGGCCGGACTATGTGGTTCCACGTTATGGAAGAAGTCAGAACCTTGTTTAGGGAAAATCAACCCCGAAATAATGATCTAACAATCGCTTGGCCATATCTCTCGTTGAATGTAGTATTTTAAATTCACCTTTTTCATTTAAAGAAGCTTCCAAGACCCATGGTAATTTTTCATTTTCCGTAACCTTGAAATTATACAAAAAACCATTTATTAAAAAGGCATACCCTATATTGTCATCAAGTCTGATTTTCTTTGGTTCAGCAATAATTTCCTTGGGCAAATTGTGTTTTCTGTAGGAGGTGATAATGCAAGGATACGCATTAGCAAAGCCAGGATTATTTTCATAAATCATTTTTCTTATTTTTTCCTCATATGGACCAAGATTAACATTTTTGAAAAAATCTCTTCTAGATATGCTCGCTCTCCAAAGCAAAGAGAGTAAAAACAATTTGAATTTATCATAATTAATCCCACTTACCTGACTGAACTCCAATCCGTCTGGTTTTACAAAATTTTTAACTTTTACTGGCAATTTTCCTCCATAAAATATGGTTGATGCATAAGATTCAAGTTGGCCAATAATCTGATTGTCGCAATTAGCACATAAAATGTTTGATTCATAATCTCCAGTAGGAATCGAATCCTCCGAATTTGGTGTTTTTGTTGTAAATTTAATCATACGGTGGCCATCATCAAAAAGATCCCTGTACATGAAGTTAGGAATTATGTGAGATTTTTTCAATAGCTTTTTTTCTTGTAAACAAAGCTTACATTTCATAATATTGTTAAAAGAATTTTTAACAAGGATCAGCCTGCCCTACGTTCTCCATTTATATAGTCAGGCACATCCTTGTTCTTCGCCCTTATTGTTTCTTCTAGAATTCCTATACTCTCCAAGAGTGGAATATCATTTTTTATTTGAGCAATACGCCTAGCTTTTTCTAAATATTTTTTCGCCTTACGGAATTCTCTCGCAAGCCTCACTTGATTGGCTAGATTATAAAATGCATACGCCTGGTTGGTTTGATTGCCCAGTGATTCAAAAATTTGACTAGCCCTCAGCAAGAGTGCTTCTGATTTCTTTATACATCTCCACGTCTCTCCATCGCCCTCAATAAATCTCATGTAAAAATCATCGAGATGAAATTTGTTCAAAAACAAATACAACTTAGGATTTTTCATTTTTCTTATTTTTCTGGTTAAATACATACCGCCGTATATTTCGCCACTCATCATTAGAATATTTGCTAAAGCATCATGACGTCGTATTTTTTCAGCCATTCTTATTGCGTCATCAATAAGAATTTTGGACTGCCCTTCCAGTATCGCACCTTTTTTATCAAAAATGTCCGCCTTCTCCTTATCTGATTCCAGCGAATAATTAAACCATCCTAAAGAAGAACTTAATGAATGTTTTTCATAATTGCATAAAGAAGCTTGCTCTTCTAAGCATTTGGCCTTAATAGACATTAGATATGCCACTGATCCATAATCGTTGAGTTTTTTTCCAAGGATTAATCCTTTGTCACAGACAGCAATGATTCGCGAATTATGATCTACTGCATTCAAAAGAACAACCAAAAAAAGGATACTCTGCATCTTAATGGAATTATTATTGGCCTTCTCGACGAGTTCATTGAAAATAGTGGCAGCTTTTTTCCTGCTTTCCTTTTCTTTGCTCATCAACTGCGTAGCCATTTTATATTTTTCTTTTTCTGTCATATCCTTTTTCTCTTGATAAATGCTATGAGTCTTTCCAGAACTCGCTTCTTGAAAACTCTAATCATAAAGACAACGCTAAAGGGATATCTGCTAAACCATACGAGCTTTAACCATGTCGTGTGCGAAATAAAATATTTATAACAAGATGCCCTAGTCATTCTGTTTATATCTTCGACCATTGATTCCGTAGCAATCATATAACCCCTAATGCTACTCCATGTTAAACAAAGAGTGATGTATGGAGATAATGGCAAAGTAAGTTGAACTGCTTTTTGACCCAGTCCTGGACCATTAAAAGCCTGCCATTGAAGATCTGGATTAAATAGCGTGCATGGATCATCTGATGTGATAAATTTTCCTTTACGTGAAGGAGTGCACAAAAAAGCCAACGACATGTTGAAAAGTATTTTAGATATTTCAGGTATACTATTAATCAATTCAGTTTTGTGAGCATTTTCTACATATTTTTTAGCCTCTAGTGATTTCAAAGGTGGAACTCCATGTTTTATCTCCATTTTAGAGAACATCTCAGCTATATCATTGCTGAACTTCTCAACTGAATCCTTGTGACGAAGCGTTCTTTGCAACATGGCCGCAACAAATACGCAAAGCATTATATGTTCTTCTTCGGATAGCGGGAGTCTCTTTGATATTTTTTCCCTAAAAATTGTAGCGTATGTCCCCTCAATGTCTTGAAGTGTTTTTTCAATAGTATAATCCTTGCCTTTGCCCGGAATGGAAATAGTGTAAAGGTCATTGCTAAGCAGAACATTTTTCACTTTATCCCTTCTTTTTCTTTTGCCATCCCTATCGATAATCCACACGAAATAGTCCTTTGAGAAAAATGACAACGGATCGGCGAATTCCCTTAAATAGCATTGGGGAACATAATGTTGCTTAGTGGGCTTATTCATGAATTCTTATTAAAAAACTCTCATTGTTTTGTGATTTCAGACTATAATCATTGAGAAAAAGTGGTCAAGCACCTTTTTATCTTTCTTTCCAATCCCTGATCAAGATCCCGCCCCGGACTTTCTTGAGGGTGACTTTCTGCTTTTCTTTCCAACCCAGCTCCATAGCCATCTCCTTAGGAAGAGTGACCGCCAGACTGGTTTCCCCTATGCGCGTGATTTTTCTGGTGTTTTTGTCTTTGAGTTTGGTGGTAGCCATATAAGTATTGAAATATGTATTTAAATACGTACTTTCATTTTATCTCCAGAGAAGAAAAGTGGCAAATGAAAACGGCTACCATTTCTGGTGGCCGTTCTGTGTGACTCGGCAGTCCTGAGCAAGCTTAAACCTAGTCCAGGCCCTGTCAGGACGTGGAATTGAAAGGGTTAGAACTTCTGTCTATACTTCACTAATAACATCAAAACCTTTGGCACTACCCGTAATCGAAAAACCAAACACCTTCCTGGCAACTCCGCTTTTTTTGAGTTTACATGCCACTTGATTGAGAGTGGCCCCAGAACCAACTGCGTCATCTAAAAGTAAAACATTCTCAAAACTTCTGTTTTCCGAAACAGCCAGAGTAACATCAGCATTTTCAATGCGGTCCTCCAACTTGTTCAGTGTTTTTTGCGGAGTTACTATGTCAGTTTTTATTTTTACGATTTTAACCACTGGCAATGAGATATTTAAATTCTCTTGGAATACTTTCATAAATTGCACTTCCCGCTTCACTGACGGTGGAATATACCCAATGGCTGAAATAGCATATTTTTTTATAACTTTTTCAATAATTGGCTTGACCTGAGAGAAAATTTCTTTCATCATTTTTTTATCCTGATTTTGTTTGGCGTGTAACAAAAGTTGCCCCAGCCTGGTTTTCCCAAAAACTTCCCAGGAATAAAAATCGGCATAAAAAACATTTTCCAGACAAATATTACCGTGAAATGTGTCCTTTATCTTTTTCTTTCCGGAGATATATCCGTCTTCTCTGAATTTTTCATATTTCTCATATGTCCTTAGGTATTCTTGGGATTTTTTGGTCGGATCATATGAACGCCTCAGACACCACTGGGTAAATCCTTCCCAACCGACAATCTTCTTTCCTCGAGGAGAGATAAATACGAAATTCTCATCAATAACTCTCTTGATTTTTTTGTCTATTATCAAGGCATTGGCTAATACTTGAACTTTCCCTTTCTTTCTGTTCAAGGAATAAAAAACTCGGGGCGGTTTCCCAAATTTCAGTAATTCTCCTCTTTCCAACATCGACTTGAACTGTTTCCGGACAGCCCTGTCGGTAATACCCAAAAAATCCGCCAACTCTTTGCCGGCGACTTGTTCATGAGAATTAATATATTTTATTATTTTCTCCGAAGTCTTCATAGTTCCTAGTTTACTAGGAACTAGGAACCTTGTCAAAGGCCCTTAATTATCCACAAACAAAAAAGGCCATGGATAGGCCTTAAATCGTATTTGGATTGATGGATTACTTATCCTTCTTTCGATTATACCCGTCCACTAAATACAAAATTCCCGGGATAAGAGGGACTGCTAAATTAATGCTGAGATTTGCTTCCGTTAAAAGCCCGACAACTAATCCGATTGCGATTGATATGATTATGAACCATCCTCCGACTTTGGGATATTTCCAACCCAGCGCCAAACCGATAAAAACTAATGGCATCATGGCCAGCGCGACATTTTCCCATAAAGAGTAACCAGGCTTGGCAAACGGCAAAGGATTGCCATAGCCAAAATAAAACGGCAGAGCAAAAATTAAGATACATAGTGCCAATATCCTAGCGGTCCATTTGATTGCTTTCATACAGTTATTATTAATAATTTTTTTGAGTTATAAAGTTTTGTCTGTTACTAACCTCGGCTACTTTCATTTCCCCAAACTTTCTTGCATATAACGATAGACGATTGAAATAATTTCGCGAATATCATCATTGGTATTTTTGTAAAATAATTTATCAAAAGCAACATCTTGCAATTCACGAATAGGATCACTGATCAAAGCATGAATAAACGATTGAGTTGCTCCAGTTACGCCATTAAAATCCAAAACAACTTCATTACCCGTAGAGTGCTTTTTTGTCAATAAGCACTCTACGAGTTATTAAAAGGAAAAGTGGTCAGGTGCCTTTTTATCCTTCTTTCCAATCCCTGATCAAGATCCCGCCCTTAACTCGTTCAACAGAAAGTTTTTGGCGTTCGCGCCAGCCGAGGTCTTTGATGAATTCTTTGGGCAAAAGAACATACACACTCCCCTTGCCATTTTTGGTCAGTTTCCTGATTTCTTTTTGAATCATACTTTTAGATTAAACTTTAATAACGTGAGAGGTCACGTTACCTTAATTATCTGATAAAAAATAGATTGAGGCAAACGAAAAAGGAGGTGGTGCTATTGCAGCACGCACCTCCCTCATTTACTCCTTCGGTTCAGGGTATACTCCTGACCATTTTTTTCCTTTGGGAGTTTTGGTAATTTTGACCACTTCATATCTCTCGACATCATGACCTTTTTCTTTTGCCCATTCATCAAGCTTGGCTTTTAATGTTGGAATTTCGGTGGTAGGCTTGAAAGGTGCGCTTCCCTCTATCACTTTTCCACCTTTCAGGTAAATCTTAACGATGTAGTTACCTTCTGCGTGAGTAGCTTTCACATCCGCGGGCTTCCATTTTCCGATAAACTTTGATCCGTCAATGAAGTTAATGACGAGTTCGGATGAGCTGCCTGCAAGCAACTCTCGAAATTTGTCCATCGCTTCTTGAATCCAGAGTTCATCTTCCCGCATAAGCCTCGGCCGAGGGACATTGTTTCCACTTTGCCAGGAGGTGCCATCATCCCAATATACGACCGTCGTCTTTTTTTCCCTTCCACCGCCATAGAAATTATCCTTCTCCGTAAAAATGCGGACTCCCCTGCATTTTTTGACGGCCGGAACTTTTTCTTCATCATCCCAAACAATATAGCGCTGATCAAACCTGAATTCCGGACTCTCCTTGATTGTTTCCAGAAAAACATAGTCGCCCTCAACCAATTGATCGCCGACTGCATAGAACCATGGCGTCATTATCCCACATCGAACCATCCGCAGGAAACCTTTTTGTTTGGAAATTTTTTCGTGCCTGTCATTTGCTGCCCAACATTTTCTCCACGCAGATACTGCATTTTTAACAGTATCGAATTCAAAAAAATCCGATCCGCTATGATTCGCATAATGATGCACCACGAATCCACATTTTCCTTCCGGTGGATTTCTGATTTCCAGCACCTCAATAAATCCAGACCCCCCACCGCCGTACTTGTGTTGCACAATGTCATATCTCGTATACATCCCGAATCCGCCATGTGCTATCATCACCCGCCCAGTTGTTGGCAAATCAATCCTCCTGATGTTTGAAGAAATTGACTCTTTCACACTATCCATGCAGTCAGGATGTGTTTCAACTATCACAAGCTGACCTATGGCCGTTTTCACTTCTCCTTTCATATAGCACGTAAGGCAAGGTTTTTCTTTTTTATTATCCATCGTAGTTTCCTCCTATTTGAAATATGTAAACGAACTCGCTCTTGCGTTGAAGATCGATTTGCTATTATAACAACAGATATTGGATTAAAGCAAGCATCCAGCTTGAATCCCGCTCAGGGTAACAAAAAACAAGGCTTAAATAAGCCTTGTAAGTGATGCAGGCGAGTTCCCTGCTGGTGGGTTATAAATAATTGATTTGCCATTAATCGAGAAGCTCGGCGAGTGATTCTCGTTCTAAAGAATTTGTCTCAATTTAGTGACAAAATCCCGAGTCCCGAGACAAACAAGGTCTGAACATTGAACGGGCTTAAACCAAGCACGAACCATTTCGGACTCGATGAGTACCTTGCCGCGTACTCCAGGTATTTTAAACACACCCGAGCTCAGAAGATTAGACGCTTCAGATAACGTCAAGACCATCTCTGAGCTGCTTCCCGAACTAAAGTGGCCAATAAGATAAACTGATTTACCGTTTCGGATGATTTCCACACCCTGGGCATTATTAATCGCCCTAACCATCCTTTTATTGCGATTCCGTGCGGTCTCAATACTTCCAACTGCGTGCGAACTTCGCCAATTTGCCCAACAACGCGGATCTTTCAGTTTGCTTTGATTAACCATTTGTTTTCCTCCTCCAAATTGTTGATTGCCTAGTTGATTGAAATAATTTCCGTGAAACTGACAGTTAAATAATCAAGAATTTTAATTACTCAACTGTCAGTTTGCACGACATTGGATTTGAAAGAACTAACTGAAAAGCTTAGCACAGAATGCAAAGTTTGTCAAATTCAACCAACTAAAAAAGGCTTGTATAAGCCTTAAAATATGCCAAGCTCGCATACCAACACAGCTTTCCCCGCCTACCGGCAGGCAGGGAACTTTTGAGTAGCTAGGAAACCTTCCTGACCCAGATACGATATTGAGGCAAACTAGCAAACTTTTATTATTAACCTAAACTTCACTATTTAATCTTTTTAATCCAAGACTTAATAGTCACCGATAATTCATCAATATTCCCCTGGAAATTATGTGGTGCATTTTTAATTATATTTATTTCAGCATCATTTCCCTCTAGACTCTCCTTGAACCAATCAGCAATCTCTAGAATCTCCCTGTCTTTGTATTCATCATTCTCAGCTAATACAATGAGCTTGGGCAATTTCACACTTTTTAATAACTTAGGCTTCTTATTTGAAGCATAACTAAAAATTTCCTCAATACTATCAGCAGTAAAAAGACTTATGAACCTTTGAGCATCGATGGTATATGGCCAAATTTTTTCAGGCAATAAATCATGAGGTCTTCCTTTCTCGATTAGCTTATTAGCAAAGGAAACGGCTCTGTTATAAATTTTACGATCCGTAAATGCAAAAGTATCAGCAAAATCACTCATTGGTGCCAATAGTAAAACTCCCTTTACTGTTGATTTTTGCTTTTTTGCAAGATAATAAATACTTTTTTGACACCCCGTGGAATGACCCATTAAAAATATTTTTTTATTACCAAGCGTTTTCACATATTGAATAACTCCTTCTATATCATCAATGCAATCAGTAAAAACCTCGTGGGCCATCCCTATCCTATGCGATTCATACTTTTTATTTTTTTTATCAAATTGATACACTTTTGAAATAACTCCGTTGCCTCTATTGTTGAAAACTAAAACTGAATTATTTTTATCAACAATCTTTTTTGCTAATTCAACTTGTCTGAATAAATTACCTCCAAGTCCGTGTAAATAAATAAAAATATTCCCAGCCTTTTCCGAGCCAATGAGTATGCCATTTAGTATGAACTTCTTCGGAGTTTCAATTTTGATTATATTATTTTCCATATATTATCTTACAAATCATGTGATTATCTTAACGTATTATTCAAAAAAGTTCTAATCCCACTCAGGGTAACAAAAAACAAGGCTCAAATAAGCCTTGCAAATGATGCTCCAGCTGGTGGATATGTTCAGAACTTTGGATTGGCATAATAGTATTAATGATGACATTACAATGACCGTCTTTACTTTTCCCAAAAAGAATATATCATTCAATAGAGGCTAATTTCTTTACTTTATTAATATGTTCTATATCATGAAACTCCAACCACATCCCTTTGACAAAATAAAAGAGGGTACAAAAACAATTGAGGTTCGTCTTTTCGACGAGAAGCGTAGAGAAATCAGACTTAATGATGTCATCGAATTCCAACGCGAACCAGAGCGAACTGAAACCATCCGAGCTGAGGTTATTGGTCTGTTGAACTACAAAACTTTCTTTGATCTTATTAATGATTTTTCAGCAACTGATTTCGGTGATGATGATAAGGAAATACTCCTTGAAAAAATTTATACTTTTTATACAAAAGAGCAAGAAATAAAACACTCCGTTTTAGGTATAAAAATTAAGCTTCTCTCTCAATAAAGCAAAAAGAAACCCGAGACATTCCATCTCGGGTTTTTAATACGTATTCGCTAAGCGATTTTTCGCTTTAGCATTTTTTCAACTCAAAAACCAACACGCCATTCCTCTCTTTATCCTGGGGAAATATCTTTTTAATATCCGCAAGTTGAACTTGAGCAGATTTTGTTGGGTTGATTTTTTTCGGGTCCTCGGTAGCCATCATCTCGTTGAAAGACTTATACTGTGTGACGCGTGTCACCTTGCAATTACATTGAGCATGTCCACTTTCAAAGCGAATTATGTCGCCAACAGCAATTTTTTTCATGCCGCTATAGGCAACCCTCACTTCAATGGTTTTTGACCCGCTATTGATAAGGTTGAAATATTCTTTGTAAATACGCATTGGACGAATTGCACCATTTTTCATAGACTTTCTCTCACTTTTTTTGTTTAAAAATACGAATAATTTCCTGATAACTATACGAGCGATACATATGCCTCGGATGGCTCAAGAAAAGTTCTACCAACCAAATAATGTAATCAATATAATCAGGATTATGTTTTTCAAACTTTCCCATATCCAATACCCACTCAGGGACCTCTTTGATACTTGTATCTCCGTCGCGGATAAGTGATTTAGAAAGTTTAGCACCCGTTTCGGTTACAATCTGCGGTGTAAAAATCCGCATCGGGACCTGTACGGATGTATATCCGAGCACTCCAAGTGCCCAATCGATGGGCTGTGTACTAAATGCCCAATCACCTCCTTTTACCATTACGTACAACTTACCTACATCTGCTGAACACACCATCTCCTTTACTAGATTTCGATATAGAGTATTGAGATCAAGATAAATTGACTTGTTCTCTTCCGTAATCGAAACCTCGTAACTTCCATGGTTCAGGCACATGCATCGAAAAATCGCTTCACTTTCATTGAGACTTATTAATTCGGTACGATCGGCGTATTTTTCGGCGTAATGACATTTCGGACACGGAATGCGAATCCTCAATATTCCCGTCGCTGGACCAACACACCAACCGATTAAATCAGCATACTTCAATGTTTCAATAAAACGTTTCCGAAAAATCGAATTTTCTTGGATAGAAGTATATGTCGAAGCACTAAATGGAACATTGGTCAGTTCCTGTAATTTTCCGAAATAAGGGAGATAATAGCCCTGAATAAGCTTATCAAGGTCCTCTTTCGGTAAAGCATGATAGTATGTCCGTTGATAAGCATGCCTACTTACACCTTGAACGACATCGTACGGCGCATTATCCAATGCCCCAAATTCGACACTTGTCCGAATACCGAATTTTTCCTTCGCTTTTTGAGCAAGAATAAAACTCGCGCACTGAACGATATAAGTGCCAATATGCGGGATTCCGTTGATTTGGGTTCCTACACAAAACACAATCTCGCTTGGCTTGTTGATTTCAACTCTTGGGTTCAGAAGATCCAAGGCATCCGAAAGACTATTCGCCAAGACGGTATTGGGCGATTTGATAATATCCATTTTATCACCTCCTAAATTCAGTAAGTATGATTTCTGTTATATCTTGAACCGTTCCACAAATAATGCCTCGCTTTAAAACAAGATGTTTAACAATCTCTGGAGTAAATGCATTTGGTATATACGCCCCGCGAACGCCAATAGATAGAGGCGTTGCAAGATCACAACAAAAGTTATCTCCCACAATAATCATATTATCAAATTTCTCCCTGATATCCTGAATTATCTTTTGATATGCAGGACGGTCGGTCGGTATACCGCAAATGCTCGGACAAGCTTTTTTTACTTGATATTTCTTTGCACCGCCGATTATGGCGATATCGAGAGTATCGAGGAAAAAACGCTTCATTTCAGTTTTTACGTTATCCGTCTCGGAGTTACTCACAATATATATACGAGCAAAACATGAAAGCCTCTCCAAGCATTCATACTCCAAAAGAAGTTTCGCCACACTCTTGATATACAAACTGCGAAATTCACAAAGGATTACCCCCCACGCTTCATCGATTGAAATTGACTGCATACGAGCCATAACATCAGCTAAAATACCAAAATGGTATGTAAAATAATCTTCCGACAGTGAAGCCAAAAAACCATTTTTTATCCATCCTGGCGACATTCCGTTGCAAGATATTATATTATCGTATTCAACTAAAGCGAGTGGGAAAACCAACCTCAGCCTACCTATTGTTTGGTCTATTTTCTCCTCGCATGAAACAATAGTGCCATCCCAATCAAAAACAACAGCATTCTTCATACAAAACCTCCATATTGTTAAAGAGCCACTAAAGCATCCTTACCCACTAAACTTGAAGCTTTTTATGCTTCAAGCGATTATATCAAAGCACTAGGGAGGTGTCAATATCAGACTATCAAGTAATGTATAAAATAATTGAATTAGGAACTTAAATGGTTCGACGTCATTTATTAGTGTATAAAAATAATGGCTAATTAAAGCCATTATTTAGAGATGCTCCCCCTGGTGGATATGTTCCGCAACTTGAGTATGCCTCAATTCGAACTTTTAAGTGGTTGGGAGAGTTGGCTTATCCGGCAACAATCATCAAGCAAACAGGCCAGCCTTTAGCATTGGCTTAAATTTATGTCACGACGTCGGATTTGCTTAATTAAATAGCTAGCCGGACTGTGGAGGAAGCTAGAACTTTCTTTATGAAAAATAGCTAATTTTATTACATACCAAATTTTCAAATATGACCGTAATTCAATTCCAGCGTAATTCGCGTAAGTCAGAATCCAAATCCTCACGTTGTGCATCACGCTCATAAGATTCTGCTAGTGAGCGGAGCATTGACGAAGTGCGTGGCCATTTGATATTGGTGGCTCTACTCATTTCGTTATATTTGCCTGCTAAATCTTTTTCTTGTCTACCACCATCAGATGGGTTTCGCGAAACTACACCACGACTATTATAAATCTCGATTTCTATATGTCTTTCTATTGTCGGATTGCTTAATTTTTCTATAACATTTCTGATAGAAATATGTGGCCATACCCCATCTGGATCTGCTGGCGCGTGAGCAAGCATAAATCCTATTTGAATATCTCCCCCTGTCGTATGCTTGGTTTTATTGCAAAATCTTCTGACATCCTCTATCCATTTAGTCAACTTTTCTTCATCAATGCTACCGTCATCATTTGCACCAGGAATGAGATACCAGGAATCAAGAACCTTATGCGCCACAGTTGCAATTTTTTCCGCCATTTCCTCGGACATTGTATTGTCTTTGTTTGGCTTATTATCATCTCGCTTGTAGATATACTTAACTAATTGGGCGAAAAGATGAGAATCACTTTGTAAGGAACGATGAATTGCCATTGGACGAGATGTGTATTGTTTTATTTCTTCAAAGAGGACAGCGAAAGGCCACTCCAGTTTTGCTAATTCTTCCGTAGATAATTCATTTCTTTCGTATAATTGCCTAAAAACGTGACCTATGTGGTATTCACTCATAGTTCCAATAGATCTTTTATTAAATTCCAAAAATTCATTTAACAAGCGTTGCAGCAAAGCGCTTGAAATAGAGGCGTTCTGTTCACCTGCAATTGTAAGTGCAACATCCGATCTTCCGGCATTTAATAATTTTTCAACTGCAATTTTTGAATCCAGACCCTTATCGTCTTGTAAGTATCCACTTGCTTGCTTCCAATAGGCGGATTCTTCTTTTTTTCCATATTTTTCTATCTTTGCCCAGTTTTTTGCAGATTCGGGCAAACCAAAGTGCAGCAAGGCACATTTTTCGGGAGAATAACTTTTTTTAATCTTCAAGCGTTTAATTTGCTTGTCTATCCAGCCTTCTCCAGCTATTTCAACTCTGCCAATAGCATAGTTCTTAATCAGTATAGGCATTTCTTTGGTATATTTAAGAAAGGCATCCAAAATCTTTGAATCTTCTTTTTGGTTTTGCGCCGCGCTTGCCAAAGAATACCCAAGTATGCCTTGATATTGTATCGATTTTGCGAATTTAATTATTTTGCCCATAGAGGCATTATCCAGCAGTTCACGTGCTGCTTGCTTCTGGGCTTTTTTTATAACTGTTTGCTTATCGGCGTTCTGTTTCGGAAGATTAGGCCAAGAATTATTAAGCAGCCACTCAACTCTATCAATTATATCAGTCGGGGTGAATTTCTTGTATATTTTTTCAAGCTCCGGTATTTTATTTTTTATTTCTTTGTCGCCAAAACCGATTATCCAATTTAATGCTTCACGAATACACCTAAACAGCTCCTTTCTCTCTTCTTTGGTAAAACTTTTAATTTCTGTCCTTTCCAAAGCCTTAATTATATGATCCTGTGTGTCATCTGAAAGACGTATAAATTCATCCGTTGAACTTACGATATTCTCTTTATTAACAGCTAGATCACGCAATTTTGGCAGTAATCCTATTAAATACTTTTGAGTCACACTCCCATCCTCTGGTTCTAACCCTCGTCTGACACCTCCAGCATCACGCCAACGAAAACGATGTGACTCGCTAATTGTGCCGCTTCTAAAGTAACCCTGGGTAAATTTCCATACAATCTTGGGGTATTTTTTTATAAGTAAATCCATAGCTCCAAGTCTTTCTTCGGTGGTAGCATATGTCTGGGGAAAACGTGGTAAAAAAATTTCTTTCAAGCTATTTATTGCCCGGTTATTCCAATTTCCACCGGTATCAATACTCGCAAGTTCAGCCAAAGCAATAACAGCTTTCATAAAAAATCTGGAACTCCACGCCATATTTTCCAAAGCCCAAAGCAACCCACTGTGCCGACATTCACCAAATATACCAGAAGTGTCATCTCCCATCAGCTTTTTAAAGACATCCGGTTTTTCTTTTATAGTTTTTTCAACAGCATCTACAAAAGAATCGGGTGCAGCTTCCGCCAATAATGGTGTTGCATCTTTAATTGTTGCCCACGATTCCCATTTGCCCCCTTTTGTAAAAATTTCACTAACAATGTAATTAGCAAAAGATTGGGTTTGCGCAATGCGAGGAGAACGATCACCAAAAACAGCCAGAAGAACTAACGATTCAACAAGGCCAGAATGAAGCCATTCAGAATATGGGCTAGCTTTCCCGTATATGGCTGCAGCCCAACGCTTTTCCGCTTCCAAATCGTATTTAGGATCAGTTTTTGTAAGAACTGCCAATAGTGCCTTCTTATAAAGGCTAAGTTGATCCTGTGTCAAGTATTGCGCAAGAATAAACCAGGCATCGAGAGGAGATTTAATCATCCACACGCTGCCAATTTTACGAACAGGAGAATCTTCAACTGATAAAAAATATGATATTTTCTTTGTAAATTTCTCATAGCTCAAACCAGAAAGCAATTCTATTACCTGTCGATCTCCATCTTTATTTTCATCCCAAGTATTAGCAAATAAAGCGGGTATAAGTATTTGCGCTAAATCAAAGGTAGCCCACACTGGAGTTTTAACTATTTCTGTTTGAAATAAATTTCGACGAAGAACCGGTATGCTACGACCAGAGTCTCTCGATTTACGCTTTGCTTCATCACTGGTTAAGCCATTTCTATGTAAGATATTCTCAACCGCTTCTTTTCTCGGCCTAGATAGCCGGAGCGACCCCCTTAATCCTGTAGCCATTGCATTCATACAGATAAAAATGTGGTGTCCTTTTGAAACTGCACCACGCGCAGCATCAATACATTCAGCTGGCGCAACAATAATTAAAGGATTTTGAAAATGTTGTGTTAATTGCCGCAATTCATTACTATTTTCAACTACGAGGCACCGGGCAAGAGCTTTTGTTTTATCAAGTTCTGGAAGAGTAGCAATCGAAGCATACAAAAAAGCACTCGCTTCTTCAGGATGATCTCCTTGAACTCCAAGAATCTGCGGATCATCAGCAATCCATTTCTGGATTTCAGTTACTTCCTTATCGCGCCCACCCACAACTAGTTCCGGGGTTATTTGAGGTTCGGTTCCAGCAATCCATTCATTCCAAACATCCTCTAAATCTCTGATTCCATCCGAAGTTACATTTCCGATTTCTCTTGCAAGCCAGCGAGCAACTGCAGGTGCTGTATCAATCCATTGATACAGCATATCCGCGTTTATTACTCGAACATCTCTCCATATCCCCATTTTCTTTTTCTCTTGCTGCCACTTATTTTTTTCAGGCCAAGAGCGTGGGGTTACAAAGATAAAAGTAGTATCCTTCGGAACTAGATTTAATGGATTTGCCGTTCTTTTCAGATAATCGTCATCTGCTTTGGATTTAGCTGATTTATTGGAACCAATTTCCCACCCTGAATGCCCATCTGAAAAAAACGGGGTTTTTATTGATGTTTTAAGATGCCCATCCCAGCCACCTGTTGCGATTCCATCTCCACTGGGAAAATCAAGCTCATTAAGGCAATTTACCGTGCTAGATAAAATCAGGCGGCGAATAAGTTCAGGTAGAACCTCTTGGCAGTGCCTGGAATTTTTATTTGGCCAATTTTTTATTTCTCCTACGGTTATCCATCTCATATTGAAAAAATTAAAATCTACCTTTATTTTCGGGTAGATTTGAGCAAAAGTCAATCAGCAAATTACTTTCTAGTTGCATATTGTTTCACACGGAATACCATCTTTATCTCTATCAAGACTTCCTACGCCACAAGTGTTCAGATAGAAATATGCTTCCTGGCAATTTACCATTTGTCCGCAAGTTCTTTTTCCAGCACAAGTCCCACTTGAAGAACCTGTATCTTGTGAAGTTGCTTTTGCTTCGGTTTGAGGTATGACTATTGTTGGTGTTGTATCGGCTGTGCTTTTTGTTAAACTTCCACTGCAAGTATCGTCTGCCCACAATCCTTTCTTTTCTTCTTTTGCTTTTCGTTCAGCTTCCTTGAAATCAGCTTGATATTTGCAAGGAGTATTATAGGTATATTCATAGGCATATCCCTCCTCAATCATCATCTTATTAAAATTCGTCCCGTCTTCAAGATACACATATCGCAAGGGTCTATTGTATTTATCCAAATCACCTTGGGTGCTATCCGCTTCAATGCTCACTTTTTTACCAGTAAGAATTTCCTTGGCTTTATTGGACGCCTCTTTACCAAAACATTCAACAGGCTTTCTGGGATCAACCGTTTCAGGAGTATTTATACCTATCAACCTTAAAACTTCCTGCTTGCCATCAATTTCAACTGCCATAGTGTCGCCATCAACCACTTTTAATACGGGATATAATTTCTTTTCTGAAACGCTTTGCTCGGGAATAGCTATCTCTGCTTGAACAACTTTATTATCAGCTGGCATTCCCTCTTTAATCTCTACGGCGCTATTATTTTCCTCTCTAACTGATTTTTGTTCAGCCGATTGAGTTGCTTTTTCAGGTGAATCGAAAGAACTAATGCTCAAGCCAAAAATAATGAAACCGGCTACTAAAAAAATAACTTTCCTTGTCGCTGTTAATTTAAACTTCCATTTGCTTTCTATGAATTTTCCAACTGGCGGAAGAAGTATCAATCCCATAAGCACCAGTGCTACACCCGGAACGAAATCCGAAGCCATTATTCCGACAAAGCCAAAAAGAACAAATGCTCCCCCAAATATCCAGCCTAGCGTCATCCCAATTGATGGTTTAGTTTCCATATACGATATTTAAATGCTTTGAATTGAAATATACTAGTATTTTCAAGTAAAATAGGTTTAAAGTCAATTATTTCCAAAGTTTCTTCATTTGATCATTTCTCATATCAAGGCAATCATCATTGCAACCGTCTTGCTTGTCTTGACATTCAGAAACTCTGTCGTCGTAAGCTCCATCGCCAAAGGTGCTATCATATTGCGATTTAGAGGTAACGGGAACGCTGGCTCTATACACAGCCGCGCAAACCGAAATACATTTTTGATATTCAACGTCAATTTCCTTACTGCTTTCATTCTTTTGCTTTATTAAATCGCATTCCACTTTGCTTACTTGAACGGTAGTTTTGGCATAGGTTAGGCAAGACACCAGCTTTTCCTCTGTTTCTGCTTTTATTGGGGCAGTTTCCACACTTTTTTTAATTGTCGGGGCTTGCTGAATAACAGCTTCCTCCACCGGAATATCTTTTTCCGGCTCCTTGCTTGCTTCCTGATTTGCCTCATTTTTAGCTTGCAATTCTTCTACTGTTTTTTGCAATGTTTCAACTTTTTGGCTAGCACGTTCCTTTTCATTTTTATTTGCAAAATAACCGAACGCAACCGCCGAAGTTACTACTGCTGTTATAACTACTGCAAGCAATACCGCCTTGTATTTTTGAATGAAGTTTTTAATCATTTTTTTAAATTTATTTAGTTAGCTAATAGCATTGTTTTTATTTTCTCAACAACTCTATCCCCAAAATCTTCTATTTGAGAATGATCTTTGTAAATTACTTTTTTTATCCCTTTTTCAACAGCCTCCTTATTCCACTGGGGAATAGTTGAAATGGATATTATTTTGTCTTTTCCGTATTTTTCAAAATCAAGGCAATGAAAAGATCCACACGCCTTGCAATCCCGGTCAAGGAGTATCGCATCAAATTTAATATGGCTGGTTTTGTTAAGGTATTCTTCAACTTGCGTATATTCCGACAAAACAGTCACCGCGATATCTTTCGGTGAGCTGGATTTTAAAAACTCATCCTCTAGCAAGTGAATTTTTTGCAATAGCGTTGCAAGAGTGAGAAGGTCATCTTCTAAAATTAAAATCCTGACAGTCTGCATAATTTTTCAATAAAAAATTAAGGTGTTTTGCAGGCAGTTTTCACATCAATAAAGCGAGTTCCGTCAGGAAAATAATAGCGAACTCTTCGTTCCAATGGATTGTCATAGATTTCCTTTTTTATTTCAGTTATCATTTTGCTTCCAAGCTCCGAATAGATTGCTACATTGCCAGCATTTATCAATTCAAACAAATCGAACAACTGAATTTCCGCTGGGGCGGGATTTTCGAGACATTTCTCCAAATCATCTCTGTTATAAAAAATCGTTACAGGAAAATATTCAAAATGGCTATCATAATTATTTTCCAAAGATAGCTTTATGGTGATTGGATCTTCACCATACGTTTCCTTATAGGCTTTGCGAATTTCTTCGTTGTATTTATCAAAATTCTCAAGATGCCTAATCCTCGCCTTTTTCGCTTCTGTTTTTTGATCTTCAGAAGGCTCATCTTGAAGCTTTTTGCCAAATAATTTTTTTAGTAATATCATATTTCTCTAATTAACCCTTTTACGCGTTGAGAGCAATGAGCTTATAACGCTATGCGGAATGCCATATTTTTCACTAGCTTGCGTAAGCGCGTCAGGTCTTGTTGATCCATTGTAAATAAGATTCGCGGCATACTCAGTCGCCTCGTGGAGATCTTCGTCAGTAAATGATTGCCCGATTTCATTTGTGTAAGTTCTTGATGTTTCCGCTACTATATTTTTATCAACCTCTTTTTTGATTTCAGCTTGCTTATTGCCAAACATTATGTAAAAAAAAGATTTCTTTATTGCAAAAAAGATAATCAAAACGAGAGAATTTAGAATCACAAACGCCGTAATGAAAGTCTGTATGTCAAAGCTTTCGTTAATGCTTATAGAGGTGGCAACGATAAGCATTATAACAAATGACCAAATATAAAGTATCTTTACCGCCCTATACCAAGTAGTATTTTTTGATGATTCATTCATAAATAAAACGACTTAATAATTAAGTCGTCGAGAAGTCTCCGCTTGAGAGGACGACCCGGCGGATACCACACTCAAGAAAACACTAGGTCTCTATTGCGTGCACCGAATCGCCCGCTAAAGGGCACAATAGAGACAAGTTTTAGCTTGTTTTCCTGGTATTCTATATGAGTGTGGTATCAACTATAATCTATCACGAAAAAACAAAATCGGGTAGTATCTTTCCTTTTTTGTCAAAATAGAGTTAAATTAGTAGTATGGAGGATAAAAAAAATGCCACACAAGGCAACAAAAAAATTAAGCAATATCTGGAGGATCTGCGAAAAAATATCGTGTTTCAGAAAAGAATAGTTGAATTAAAGAATGAGAAATCCAAAGAAAAAAGAAATGCGCTACATATAAAATTGTGCAACGATTTTGGAATTGATTGGGAGCTTTTTCAAAACATACGCGAGAATGAAAGTGATAGCTCTTCAAATTGGGCTAATTCTGTTGATATGTGCGAAGTAGGATTTGATTTTGACAGCGATTTTTCAGATGCTCCCCTTAAAAGCAAGTTGGAAAAAGAGCTTCATAAAAATGCCTACCCTGTTAGTGTTGATATTTATAAATTTGCCAGCAAGCGAGATATTCTAGATTTTATTGAGAAAAATTGGAAAACAATAGAAAGCCATCTGATGTTTCACCGTGGTAAGCCTAAAAATTTTAGGCAAAGAAAAAATGAACGAATAAATGAGTTTATCTGGAAAAATAAAGACTTAGAAAATAAAAGCATTAAAAAGCTATTGGACAATAACTTTCCCGGAAATGGGCTTGTATACAATGAAATTTACGACATAATACGCAATGAGGGAAAACGGAGAAGCCGGAAATTAACGTAGGTCACTAAATTCTTATATTGAATTTGCATATCTTGAGATACTGATCATAGGGTCAGTATTTTTATTTATGCAATGAAAAATTCCGACAAAAAATTTTATGATAAGTTGAGCGGAAAAAGTCTTTCTGTTCAGGAAGCATTTGAAGCAAAAAGTAGCTTTGTGGGCTTTTTTGATTTGCTTTACCGCATAGATAAAAGAAATAAAGAAAAGGTTAAGAAGGCTGAGGATAGTTTGGAAAGGAAGGATTTTCAGTTTATCGCATAGAAATAATGGTTCGTGAGAGTTTCCATTATTTATTATGCGATAAGCCGAGCATCCTTTAAAAGCTCTCACAATGAAAATAAACCCTCAAAAAATCTTTCAACATAGAAGCTACACGATCAAGGAACTATCGGAGCTTTTAGATATTGATGAAAAAACCTGCTTTCGCTGGATTGAGGAGGGCTTGGATATTATACCTGGATGCAAAAAACCTATCTTAATAAGGGGAGGCGATCTCAAAAAATTCCTACTTAACAGAAAAATGAGAAAGAGAATTGCCCTCAACCGTAACCAGTTTTTCTGTATGACTTGCAAGGTTGCGAGGCTTGCTAAAAGAGGCTCGATCAAGATAGTTAGTAATAAAAAAACCGCCTCTTGCCGTGTCTGTAATGGCAAAATGTGCAGGATAATTTAACCCTACCAAGGCGACTATATGATATGCTCGGTTACCACTTAAATGTCCACTTTAGCTAATTATTTATATTCTAAGCATTATGACAAAAACAATCTACGAAAACGAGCAAAGAAAGCGAGAATTTCTTGAACATTTAAAGGGCGCAGAGGGCTTCGCGGAAAGCTCAATAAATACATTTGCTGAGGCGGTTGACCAGTGGCAACTTTTTACAGAAAATGACGACTTTTCAAATTTCGACAAATCAAAAGCCTTAGCTTTCCGAGATTGGCTAAGCTCAAGAAAAGCCAACACTGAACTTGGCACAATCTCACTCGTTACCCAATATAACTATCTCCGCCGAGTTAAAAGATTTTTTAATTGGCTATCAGGACAACCAAACTATAAAAATAAAATCTTGAAAAACGACATAGAATTCTTGCGTCTTTCCAAGGGAGATGCTCGCATTGCTAGGCAAGGCACAACCAAACAAATGCCTACTTTCGAGGAAACAAGAGTAATAATTGAAAGCATAGATATAAAAAATGAAATAGATATGAGGGATCGGGCAGTTATTTGCTTTGCACTTATTACGGGTATGCGTATTTCAGCTATTACAACACTAAGGATGAAAAATTTTGATTTAGAAAACAAACTGATTGACCAAAACCCTGCCGATGGCGTAAAGACCAAAAACTCAAAAAGAATACTCACGACATTTTTTCCTATTGGATGGGAAGAGCCTGAAAAATATTTCTTGGAATGGTTTGAATATTTGAAATCAAAGGGCTTTCAACCAAACGATCCTATTTTTCCAGCCACTATGAATAACTTTAATATTGAGAAATCTGAATATAGCAAAGATTTTGTAGGAAGAGGTTTTTGGAGCGAAACAAGCGGAGCAAGAAAGATTTTTGAAAAAAGATGTAAAAATGCCGATCTTCCATATTTTCATCCTCATTCTTTCCGTCATTTAGTTGTTAATATCTTAAGCAAAACACGGCTCACAGAAGAAGAGAAAAGAGCAATCAGCCTTAATCTCGGACACGCCAATGTTGGCACAACTTTTGGTTCTTATGGCTATGGTAGTATGAATGAAGAGGACGCAGTAAAAATTGTCCAAAAACTAAAAAATCCTAATTCTAGTGAGAATAATGCGATAATTTCCGATGATGAAAAAGCAGTTCTTGAAAGGCTTATAAAACGTATCCTGTAGGCATTTGCTATGTAAAGAATTGTAAAGTATAATAAAATCACATAAATAGTAACAATAAAAATATGGACAAGGCATTAAGGAACGCTTTAATTGCTGGAATAATAATTATTACTCTTTCGATCGGATATTATTTAGTGATATTTCTTCCAAAAAAAGAAGCTACGAGAATAGAACAACAAAATCAGGAAAAGGAGGCTAATTTATTAAAGGAGTCAGAAATAAAAGATCAACAAAAAAAGGAATATGTATCGAAAAGGAAGAAGGACTGTTATGACATCTATTTAAAAGAAAAAGGGCAATGGAATAATGTTGAGGGTTCAGACTATAGAGAAATCACTGATACCTGCTATGTTATTTATAAGTCAAATGAGAGAGCCAGAACTAAAGAGCAGTGCAGTAAGCTTACGGAAAATTTAAATGAAAACACTGCTCCCATTTTAAGAGACATTCTTATCGCTTCCTATGGTGACTGTTTAGATAATAATTTTAGAAAGGAGTTCTAATATGAATAAAAAAGAATTCTACACAGCCAAGGAATTAGCAGATATTTTAAGAGTAAACATAATGACAATCTATCGTTATATTGAAGCCGGAAAAATTGAGGCATACAAATTTGGAAAAGAGTTTCGTATTGATAAGAAAAAATTTGATATTTTTCTTAATAAGCAAAAGGCAAAAAAATGAGTAAAAAAATAAAAATTATCGGGGCAATTTTAATTGCAGTTATTGCGTTTGAAACATGGATTATTATTAAGTCTTGGAAAATTGACGATAATATAATTCCAAGTAATTCACTTGTTTATACGGACTTAGCTGGAACTAATTTTGGCGATACATTGGTTACTATTGATGGTAGCTGGTATTCAGAAACTAAACTAGCCTATCCAGTTCAATCAAGCCATATAGAGTGCTGGAAGGATAAAAGTATTTGTTTTGAAGCGCAAGGAGCGGTTAAGGATGGCTATTTAAATACAACTTCTTATGTTTATGAAATTACCTCTTGGAATGAAAAAGAGATTATTGCTAAAACAGAGGCCTTATGCAAGAAAACTGAATTGAAAATTGATAGAGCTCAGAAACAAGCCACTCTTAATGCTACAACCACAAAAATAACAGATGAATGTATGGGGATTTCTAAAGAGCCGATGCTTTTATATCTAATGAATGGATATGATGCTTGGAATAAAAACAAACGAAAATAATGAAAGCAATAATCCTAGCCAGAGTTTCAACTGAAGAACAAAAAGAAGCTGGCAATTCATTGCCTGCTCAAATTGAGCGCCTAGAAACATACTGCAAGCGCAAGGGTTTTGAAGTTGTCAAAAACTTGAGCTTTGATGAAAGCGCCTACAAATCGCAAAGAAACGACTTTGAAAAAATCATAGTTGATATAAAAGCCTACAAAGAAAAAGTTGTCGTCTGCTTTGATAAGGTTGACCGCTTTTCAAGGAATGTTTTTGATAAGTCCGTTTCTGTTCTCTATGAGCTGGCAATGGCTGATAAAATCGAGCTTCATTTTGCTTCAGACAATCTCGTGATAAATTCAAAGATTTCTGCCACGGAAAAATTTCATTTTGGCATAAATCTCAATCTTGCTAAATACTATTCTGATGCCATTAGCGATAATGTGAAAAGAGCCTATGAGCAGAAATTGCGAAATGGCGAATGGATTGGAAAAGCCCCATTAGGCTACAAGAATATTGACCTTGAGAATGGCACAAAATCAATCGTCTTTGACGAGGATCGAGCCTTTCTAATTAAAGAGTTGTTTGAGCTATATGCCAGCGGAAAATATTCAATGAGAGGACTGGCAAAAATAATGCAAGAAAAGGGCTTGACCAATCACCGAACGAACACACCAATCTCAACTAGCCAAGTCGAACAAGTGCTGAAAAATCCTTTTTACTATGGAATAATGAAAATCAAGGATCGAACCTATCCACACCAATACGATCCCCTAATTCCCTTGAGCCTCTTCAACAAAGCCCACGAGGTTATTGCCAGCTATAACAAGCAAAACTTCAAGCGAACCAATAAGCCTTATATCTTCCGAGGCCTCATTAAATGCCAAGAATGCGGATGCGCAATCAGCCCTGAAATTAAAAAAGGAAAATATGTCTATTATCATTGCACCAACTATCACGGCAATTGTAAAAATGTCGTTTGGATCAAAGAGAAAGAATTGCTTGATCAGATAGCGCCCACGCTGAAAGGCCTAAAATTGACCACTGATGCGATTGAAGAGCTTAAGAGCGAACTGAGAGCCACCCACGAGGCCGAGAAGGCCTATTACGAGCAAAACCTAAGCGCAATCAAGAAGAAGCTGGAAGCGATTGATAAGCGGCTCAAGGTTATGTATGAGGATAGATTAGACGGGCGTATTACTACGGATGAGTATGACGAAAAAGTAAAAGACTATAAGTCCGAACAGCAAAACCTCTTGATGCAATATGAAGATCATTCAAGAGCTGACGAAAGTTTCTGTATCAACTCAAGCACACTATTGGATCTCGCCTCAAGAGCTTGGGAATTATTTGAAAGTTCTGAAGCAGAGGAAAAGACGCAACTATTGAATTTCACACTTCAGAACTTTTCTTTAGCAGGAAAAAACCTTTCATTTGACGCAAAAATCCCCTTCTCGGGGATCTTAGAATATGCCAAAACTGGGTCTATGCTCCGCGACCAGGACTCGAACCTGGAACCAATTGATTACACATAATCTCTCTGTTTCCAAAAAGGGTGGACTATATCTTTACCTTTTCAAATAAATTTGATTTAGGTATTTTGGTATCTAGTCTCTACGGCGCTCTCCAGCACATTGCCAGAGTTCCCACGGTATTAGCATACCCCGCCGAGGCGGTGCTTAGCCTTCACCGTTATCCCAAAAAGTTTATCTTTCCGTTTCCGAAAAGAGCTGCGTTTATCTCACAGTCAACTGCTCTACCATTGAGCTATCGCGGAATAATATTTGATTTGTAAATTACAAAACAAACTCAGTCTAGCAAAGAATAATGAATAAATCAATAGATTGCACCTCCACAAAGACGCCCCGCCAAGGCGGGGCGTCTCTACAAAATAATTGCAGGATTATTGTTGACAATGCAATGCCTATTATTTGCCTATTTCAAAGCAAAATTAGGCGATATACAAAAATCATACGAAAAATACTTGACAAGATTTCGCCTATACCCTATACTGGACTTAGTTAGTACCTTTATCAAAAAAATGAGCTCTTGAAAGGAAGCTCATTGAATTGGAAAGAAACGATTTTGGGTAGCGGAAATAAACACTGTTTATTTCCCTGCTGATAAATTTTAACTCTTTTATCAGTCGCCCTCCCTTCTTTTCTTTCTTCTTCACCACTCTTCCCTCTTTCTTTCCCCCGCTCCTCTTGTTTCTCCCCTCACCCTCTTCTCTCACACTCTCTTACTCTCTCACTCTCTAACTCTTTTCTCCCTCCTTCCTCGCCCCTCCCCTTCCTTTCGCCCACTGGAATAAATCAACGCATTTATTCCTTTCTTCTTTTTTGTAACATTTTTTTTAAAATATATGGATATAACAATACTCAAAAAACTTGGTCTTGATGACAAGGAAGCTCAGATCTATCTAGCGCTTTTGGAATATGGCGCCATTTCTGTGCGCGGACTAGCAGAGGTTTCCGCGCTTAATCGCGGAACGGCTTATGATACACTAAAG
>Ga0172379_10003202_pt1 | contig 26664 bp, 34 predicted proteins | sample GrowelOW334metaG_FD_119756 | JGI IMG/M metagenome (GOLD analysis project Ga0172379, IMG submission 119756) | Groundwater microbial communities from an aquifer near a municipal landfill in Southern Ontario, Canada - Groundwater well OW334 metaG | ecosystem: Environmental > Aquatic > Deep...
TTAAATTATGGTAGTATTATGTTATCATAACTTTTAAATTTAATCAAGAGCCCGCTTCACTAAAGTCAGGCAAATTGCTATAATAAATTTCAGAAGACGTATGACCAAAATAAGTAATATTGCGAAAAATACCTCATATTTGACCATGGCTCTGATTTTGCAAAAAATCATCTCTTTTACCTACTTTACACTTTTAGCCCGTTATGTCGGTCCAGCCAATTTAGGAAAATATTATTTTGCTATTTCTTTTACGACGATTTTTGCTATTTTTATTGATCTTGGCTTTGCTAATGTTTTAACTCGGGAGGTAGCTAAAGATGCCGAACGTTCAAAAAAATGGTTAGCTAATGTTTTAGCCTTAAAAATACCGCTTGCCCTCTTTTCTTTAGCAGCGGTTTTTATTTTGATAAATTTATTGGGTTACGACCCGCTAACGCGTAATTTAGTATATATTTGTTCGATTTCCATGGTTCTGGATTCATTCACGGTCACTTTCTTCGCGGTTGTGCGTGGATATCATAATTTAAAGTACGAAAGCATTTCCTCGGTCATCTTCCAGGTTATTGTTCTGGGGTTTGGTTATAGCGCGCTGTTACTTGGCGGCGGCCTGGTTCCGGCCATGTTCGCCCTCGCGTTGGCTAGTTGTTATAATTTTACCTATTCTTTAATTATTTTACAGAGGAAAATAAAAATTGCCATTAAATTAGCTTATGATAAATATTTAGTTAAAGAGATACTTATAATTAGTTGGCCCTTTGCAGTCTACGCTATTTTTCAACGACTTTATATTTATCTTGATTCCGTTTTCCTTTCTATTCTAGCCGGAGATGAGCAAGTTGGTTTGTATCAGATCGCTTTCAAGATAATTTTCGCTCTGCAATTTTTACCCATGGCTTTTACAGCCTCCCTGTATCCGGCGATGAGTTCTTATTGGCAGAATAATAAAGAGCAATTAGCCGTTTCTTTTGAAAGAGCCATGAATTATTTAATAATTATCTCTTTGCCTATAATTGTTGGCGCCATTGTTTTGGCTGATAAAATTATTTTATTGTTTAAAACTGGCTACGGCGGAGCACTTTTACCTTTACAAATCTCCATTATTTCTTTATTTTTTATTTTTATAAATTTTCCAATCGGCTCGCTTCTTAACGCTTGCGACAAGCAAAGAAAAAACACCTTTAATATGGGGGTAGTGACTGTCGTGAGCATTATTCTTAACTTGCTCTTGATTCCTCATTGGCAGGCGGTTGGTGCTAGTTTTACAGTTTTAATAACCAATGCTTTAATGTTCGTTTTAGGAATATTATCAGTTAGAAAATTAATTGTTTATCGGTCTGGAAAAAATATAAGGATATTTCTTAAAGTTCTGTTTTCTTCTTTAATTATGGGACTGATCATTTTTTTCGGGAAGACTTATTTAAATGTTTTTGTGGCTACAATCTGTGGAGCTTTTATTTATTTTTCTTTGCTGCTAAGTCTGGGTGGATTTAAAAAAGCTGACTTAACTAGCGTCCTACAATCTTTTAAACATTAACTTATGAAAACTTTGTTGTTTACTTTAGAATATCCTCCTTTTCATGGCGGCGTTGCCAATTATTACGGTAATCTTGCTAAGTATTGGCCGATTGAAGAAAAATTAGTCGTGATTGATAATAATCGAGGAGAACTTTTAGCGGCGCGCGGTCTCTTTCCTTGGTGGCGCGCTATTTCTTTGCTTAACCGAAAATTAGCTCAAGATAAGATTGATTATCTATTGGTTGGCCATATTTTGCCGCTCGGTACGGTGGCCTATCTTGTCTCTCTCTTTAAACCTATAAAATATACGGTTTTTTTGCACGGCATGGATTTAGCTTTAGCACTCAGAGTGGGTCGGAAGCGGATATTAAGTCGATTAATTTTGAAACGAGCCAATAAAATTATTTGCGCTAATAGTTATGTTCAGGAAAGACTACTAGAATTTTGTCCTGAATTAGAAGAAAAAACAAAAGTTTTTAACCCTGGAATTGAGGGCGGTGTGCCCGATACAGACGCTAACGATTTGCGCGATATTAAAAATAGTTATCATTTAGAAGGGAAGACGATTCTGCTGAGTTTAGGGAGATTGGTAAAAAGAAAAGGAGTAGATAGAACAATTGAGGCTTTAGTGCAAATACCAGAAGAAAATAGTAATAATTTAATTTATTTTATTGCCGGCGCCGGCCCGCGTGAAGAATATTTAAAAAAATTAGTGCCCGCCTCTGATGATAAAAAAATTATTTTTTTAGGCGAGCTAAATGATGCGGAAAAATGGATTTGGCTTAAATTGTGTGATATTTTTATTATGCCTTCCCGCGATATTTCTGGAGACTTTGAGGGTTTTGGCATTGTTTACTTGGAAGCAAATTTATGTGGTAAGGCGGTGATTGCCGGTAATTCGGGTGGTGTTCACGACGCGGTTATTAATGAAGTAACAGGACTAATGGTTGATCCCGAGAGAATTGATACGATTGGACAAGCTATCATGCGCTTAGCTAGCGATCCGGCACTACGCGATAAATTAGGTCAGCAGGGCAAAGAAAGGGCCTTAAAAGAGTTTAATTGGGAAAAGCAAGCTTTAAAAATTTGGCAATTTATTAAATAGTTTTTATGATTTCTATAATTATTCCTGTCTATAATCAGGCGGCTAAATTAATTAAAACTCTAGAGAGTTTAAATAAACAGAGCTATCAGGACTATGAGGTGATTATTGTAAACGACGGTTCAAGCGATGGCGTAGAAAATTTATGTGCCAAATACTTAGGGTCGCTAGAGACAGTCGACCATTATTTATTTTTAAATCAAGCTAATTTCGGAGCGCCGGCGGCTCGTAATCGCGGCTACCGAGAAGCGAAAGGTGAATATTTATTTTTTTGTGATGCCGATGCAATTTTACATCCACAGGCCCTAGAGACTCTTTTAGCTTATTTAGAAAATAACCCGAGCGCAAGCTATGCCTATTCTTCTTTTATGTGGGGTAAAAAACTATTTAAATTGGGTGACTTTGATCCGGAAAAATTAAAAAAGATGCCCTATATCCACACCATGTCTTTAATCAGACGAAGTGATTATCCCGCTAATGGCTGGGATGAAGGCATAAAAAAGCTCCAGGATTGGGACTTATGGCTAACAATGCTTGAAGAAGGGCATGTCGGTATTTTTGTGCCTGAAATACTATTCACCGTAACGCCAGGCGGAACAATCAGTTCTTGGCTGCCGGCCATGGCTTATAAATTTTTACCCTTCCTACCTTCAGTTAAAAAATATAAAAATGCTGTTAAAATAGTTAAAGAAAAACATGGCCTTGAGTAGAAAACAAACAATCGGACTCAGTATTTTGGGCTTATTGATTTTAATAAATATAATTTTTTTATTATTTTTTTATAAAAACATAAGAGAAGAAAGGCGTATTTCTACTATTAAAATTAACCAGCAAATTATTAAAGCCGAAATAGTTTCTAACGCCTCAGACCAATATTCAGGCTTAAGCAATCGCGTCTCTCTCTGCGCTGATTGCGGAATGTTGTTTGTGTTTCCGGATAAGCAAGACAGGGAATTTGTGATGCGCAATATGAATTTTCCGCTGGATATAATTTTTTTAGATAATGGAAAAATAATAAATATCGCCGCTAATCTTAAGCCTGAAGGAAACAGCCCGGTTACTCGTTATAAAAGTTTAGCTCCCGCCAACCAGGTTTTAGAATTAAACGGTGGCTATTCGGAAAAATACGGCGTTAAAGCCGGCGACATGGTTATTTATAATAATTAATTATGATAAGCTCTAAAATAATTCGCAACCTATTAGTTTATCTCGGTATTTTTATTATAATCGAGGTTTTTTCTTTTTTAGCCCTAGCATTGCCAGGATTAAACCAATTAATATTTGGGTTGCTGGTTTTATTTTGTTTAGGACTTAGCTTCTATAAATTAGAGTATGGATTACTAATGGTTTTAGCCGAACTGTTTATTGGATCCATGGGTCATCTTTTTGTTTTGCCTTTGGGCGGCGCGCAACTGCCAATTCGTATGGCCCTCTGGCTAGCGGTTATATTAGTATTCTCGATAAAGTTTGTTAGTCAACTAATTAAGGAGGGGCGGCGCAGCTCGTATTTTTTAAGTTTAAAGAATTTTGAATATAAAAATTATTTTAGTCTCTTTGCCCTATTTATAGTAATTGGCGTAGTTAATGCCTATTTTCGGGGGCACGCTCTTAATCTTATTTTTAGTGATTTTAACGCTTGGCTTTATTGGTTATTACTTATACCGGCAATAGTTATTTATACTCAAAAGGGCGGGGAAGAAAAAAGCGTTTGGAAAAATTTACAAACAATTTTTTTAGCAGCCGTTATTTGGCTGAGCTTAAAAACACTGTTTCTTCTCTTTGTTTTTACTCATAATTTAAGCTTTGCGCCCGATATTTATACCTGGCTACGTAAAACTTTAGTTGGCGAAATGACACCCACTCTGTCCGGTTGGCCACGTATATTTATTCAAGGGCAAATTTATAGCGGCATCGCTTTTTTTCTGGTCTTTTTCGCTAGCTTGAAAAAATATAAAAATATCATTAGCCTTGCTTTAGCCGCCTTGTTTTCTAGCGTTATTTTAATTAGTTTTTCACGAAGTTTTTGGGTCGGTCTGGTGGCTGCTTTAATTTTTAGTTTGTTTGTCATTTGGCGCCTCTATTCTTGGCGCAAAGCCCTGTTAGCCGCTTTTTGGTTTCTTGCTAGCTTTACGGCCGGTTTTATTTTAATTTATCTCGTGGCTATTTTCCCTTATCCTAAACCGGGGTCATTCAATGCTGATTTCATTAATCGAGTGAGCAATAATAATGAAGCCGCTCTTGCTTCGCGCTGGTCGCTTTTGCCAGTTCTAGCAAAAGAAATAAAAAAAGAACCATTTTTGGGGCAAGGTTATGGAGCCACGATTACTTATTTTTCTCGCGATCCTAGGGTTCTAGAAAAAAATCCGTCCGGTGAGTACACGACTTATGCTTTTGAGTGGGGTTACTTTGATCTGTGGTTGAAAATCGGCCTACTCGGACTCTTAGCCTACTTATTATTAGTTTTTCAATTAATAAAAAAAGCTTTAGTTTATGGACATAAAAATAATGACTGGCTCCTTCTTGGTCTTAGTTCCGGTATTATCTTCCTGGCGGCCACAAATTTCTTCACCCCCTATTTAAATCACCCGCTGGGTATTGGAATTTTGCTTGTTGGGGCTTGTTTAATTCGTCGAGATAGGGTATATTAAAAATCAAATAATATCAACCAATAAAATAAAATTATGAACGAACAAATTATCTCACAAGAGGGCTATGATAAACTAAAAGATGAGTTAAACCTCTTGACAACTACTAAGCGCAAAGAAATCGCGGAGAGAATTGAGAGAGCAAAAGAACTGGGTGACTTAAGTGAAAATGCTGAATATAGCGAGGCTAAAGACGCCCAAGCTTTAAACGAAGGACGTATTCTCGAACTTACCAATACTTTAAAAAATGTAACAGTTGTTCAACATGAGGGCCCTAACGGGCAAGTCGCGATGGGCTCAAAGGTAACGGTTAAATCTAATGACAAGGAAAAGCAGTACACAATTGTTAGTTTTAACGAGGCCGATCCTCTAAACGGAAAAATTTCAAACGAATCTCCGCTTGGTGTTGCTTTTTTGAATAAGAAAAAGGGTGATGCAGTTGAAGTTGAAACACCAAAAGGAGTTGTTAAATATAAAATTTTAAAAATTGAATAATCATCAATTTATGTCCGACAAAAAAGAAGTTAAAAATGAGGCCGCGCCCATAAGCGAACGTCTCGATCGGATAAAAAAACTAGAAGAAATTACTAAAGCCGGTATTAATCCTTATCCTGCTAAAGTTAAGCGTGATTTTGAAATTAAGAAAGTAGTAGCCGATTTTGAATCTTTAACAGAATCGCAAAGAACGTTTTATATTGTCGGCCGATTACGTTCAAAGAGAGAACATGGTAATTTAGCTTTTGCAAATTTAGAGGATGCTAGTGGAACTATCCAATTAGCCTTCTCTAAAAAAGATCTCGGCGTAGAATCGTATAAGAATTTTTTAAAGTTAATTGATGTTGCTGATTTTATTCAAGTCCAGGGTGCAGTATTTTTAACTCATAAAGGTGAGAAAAGTATTATGGTTAAAGATTGGCAATTATTATCCAAAGCTTTACGCCCGATACCAGATTCTTGGTATGGACTCAAGGATGAAGACGAAAAACTCAGAAAACGCTATTTAGATTTACTCTTGAATCCAGAATTGCGCGATTTATTTTATAAAAAAGCCTTATTTTGGGAAGTGACTCGTGGTTTCATGAAAAATCACGGTTTTTTCGAAGTAGAGACACCGACAATCGAGGTTACAACCGGTGGCGCCGAAGCGAATCCATTCAAAACCCACCATGATGACTTCGATTTAGATGTCTTCTTAAGAATTTCCGTGGGCGAGTTATGGCAAAAACGGCTAATGGCCGCTGGTTATGAAAAAGTATTTGAAATTGGTCGCGTATACCGCAATGAGGGGTCGAGTCCCGACCATTTGCAAGAATTCACTAACATGGAATTTTATTGGGCTTATGCTGATTACGAAATGGGCATGAAATTAACCCAAGAATTATATCAGGAAATTGCCCAAAAAGTTTTTGGTAAAACAAAATTTAAAACTAAGGGTTTTGAATATGACTTAGCGGGCGAATGGCCAAGAATGGATTATGTTACTGAAGTTTTGAAACAGACAGGAATTAATGTCTTGCAGGCAACAGAGAAAGAAATGGCTAAAAAACTTGACGAACTAAAGGTTAAATACGAGGGTAATAATCGAGAACGTTTAATGGATTCTCTTTGGAAATATTGTCGTAAAAGTATCGCCGGTCCGGTTTTTCTTATTAATCATCCCAAGCTCGTTAGTCCACTGGCCAAAGCAAAGATAGATAATCCAGAATTAACTGAGCGTTTTCAAGTTATTATTGCCGGGAGCGAACTTTGTAACGGCTTTTCCGAATTAAATGATCCAATTGACCAAGATAAGCGCTTTAAAGAACAGCAAAAATTAATTGATCGCGGTGATAAGGAGGCGATGATGCCTGATTTTGAATTTGTCGAAATGCTTGAACATGGTATGCCGCCAACTTGTGGCTTTGGTTTCGGGGAAAGATTATTTGCCTTTTTAGTTGATAAGCCGGTAAGAGAGACAACTCTTTTTCCGTTAATGAGACCAAAGTTAGACTAATCAAATTTATATGCGTTTATGGAGCCTAAACCCCAAGTATTTGGATCGGCAGGGTCTTTTGGCGGTTTGGCGCGAAAGTTTGCTGGCCAGAAAAGTTTTAGAAGGGAAGACAAAGGGTTATAAAAAACATCCGCAATTAATTCGTTTTCAGGATAGCAAGAACGCATTGGAGTATATTGAGAGCTATTTATTTGGTCTATATTTAGAAGCCAGTTCTCGAGGTTATAAATTTTCAAAAGATAAAATTAAGAACTTGAAAATTTTAAATAAAAAGATTAAAGTAAATAGCGATCAGATAGATTATGAATTCAAGCACTTGTTAAACAAGTTAAAAGTTAGAGATATAAAAAAATTTAGAGAGTTAAAAAATACTAAACAGCCACAAGCCCATTTTTTATTTAGACTTGTTCCGGGAGGAGTAGAGAAGTGGGAAAAGATTAATTAAACAAAATTAAATATTCGGGGATCGTCTAACGGTAGGACAACAGGTTCTGGTCCTGTTTATTGGGGTTCGAATCCCTATCCCCGAGCATAAAAATAAAGCTAACACATTGTGTTAGTTTTATTTTTATTATCTTCAGGATTTAAGGATTCGAACAGGTTGGAAGTGAGCTTAGCCGACGCTCAGTAGAGTGGCGGCGTAGTGAACGTCGGACGATATGCCGAGGGCATATCGGACGCCAACCGCGACAACGAAGGCGCGAATTGATGAGCGCCTGAGGCGGAAATCCTTGTCCCCGAGCCAACACGATTTTGGTGTTTAAGACCGACACAAGGTATTAAATGTTAGCCAAAATACAAAGAAACATGATTTAGGTCATGTTTTTTTGTTGGGGTCAAATGAATGAAATAGCCGTAAATAAAGGGGGTTTTAGTTCGAATCCAATTTCTGTCATAAGTGGGTCTTTTTTGGTATACTTAATCATATAAGATTAAAACTATGCAAAAAAATAAGGAGATATTCCAAAAAGTTATTAGCGGTGTATTAAAATTTCTAGTGGCAGCAATTCTAATTCTAGTGATTATTGTTATTATAATTCCATCATTATTAAGCCTTATCAAAGGAAAGGATATTTCACCGGTTGATGATTCAAAATTACAATTACAAACGATTAATATTCCTTATGAAGAAAATGCCTTTTATGATTTAGATAAAACACGAGATTTAATTAATACCAAGAATGTCCCCAAGGGAAAACAGTTAGTTTCTGACTACCTAAAAAGCGATGAATGGGACAAGGGAGCCATTAGACAACTTCTAATTGACAATAAAGATGTTTTACAATATTTTACTGATGCCGCCGCCAAAGGAGTGTTCCAGTTGCCCGAAGCAGACAGTCAGTCAAAAATATCCAGTGATATGCCCGTGACGCCATTAAATAATTGGCGAGAAGCAAGCCGTTTAAGCGGTGTTAAAGCTATCTCTCTAGCTAAAAATGGTAGTAACAAAGAAGCGCTTGATGAAGCTTTTAAGTCTATTATTATTGGTAGTGCCATCGAAAACTCACAAAGCTTATTAATTACCCATTTAGTCGGGATTGCTATAAAGAATACCGGTTTAGATGTTTTACAAAAAGTTATTTCAATAATTCCCCAAGACTCTCCGCTTTTAGCGGAATATAAATTGAAATTGGAAAACTATCAAGCAATAGGGAATTCAGCCCCTTTCATAACCGAATATCTCGTCTCTAAACAAGTCTGGGATAATCTAAAACAAGGTGGTAATAATCGATTTGAAACAATATCGAAAATTTTAATGAAGAATAGATTTTATTTTAAGAAGAATCTAACTGCCAGTTATTATTTCGATTTTTATAATAAGTTGGCCATAGAAGCAGAGAAAGACTGTTCGGAGGTGAAAAAGATTCAAGGGTTAACAATGCCATTAGAGAAAAATAACCTAATAAAAATGTATTTCACGGAAAATTTAGTCGGGAAATATTATCTGGAAATTCCAGAGCTGGCGCTAAATAATGTTTTGGAAAAGAAATGTGCTACTGAAAACAAGCTGAAAGAAACGATTTTAATTATTAATAGTCAAAGGTAATGGCTTTTCTAAAGTTAACAAAAAATAAAACTAAGTTATTTTTAGCAATGATTGTGGCTAGTTTTGTGGTTGGCGCTTTATCTATCTTGATTAATCGCTTTTTAATACTTAACTTTTATTTGGAGGGACAAATATTTTATCACCAGCTCATCAATTTTTTCATGAGTATTATTCGGTATATTGCCATCGCCTATCTAACAATTTCTTTCTATAAAAAGAAGGTTTCACCCCAGGGAGAATACTACGCAATTTTTAAAATTGCCATAGTCTTAACTATTTTTAGTTTTTTGTATCATCTATTTTTGAGTTATATTGGTCAACAAGCACCAGATATATTTTTTTCTAATTGGGTAAACGCTGGATTTGTGGCTATTAATTTGATTTGGTATTATTTGCTGGCTTGCATCGTTTATAGTTTTAAAGAAGTAAGAAACATAAAACATGAAAAATAAAATACTTTCCATTATTAGTTTAGGAATCTCATTTAATTGGCTAAGCCTATTTTTTTCTTATCATAAGCTTCAAAATACAGATATTAACCAAGCGATTGCCACGGGAGGTTATCCTTTGAAAGTCTTTGAATATCCATTTCCGCCAATGGGCCACGATTGGCCACCAGCTGGAGCTTGGCCCCTGTTTTTTGTAAATTTGTTTATCTGGATGGCATTTGCTTCGTTAATTATTTTTTTTACTGGCAAAAAAATGGAAAATCGGACAATGATGAGCTTTCTAGCTATTTCGGCTATAGTTTTATCATTGTTTGGTATATTTTATATAATGTTAAATTTTGATTAAATATGGGTAAGAAATTTTTTATTATTTTAACAGTCTTCTTACTATTAGTTATTGCCGTTGGTATTTATTGGTTTAAGCGTGGTGATGCCTGCCTGACTCAGTCGCCATATTTTAATTGCCATATCCAAAATAAATTTGAGGATATAGATAAGGAGTTTAATAATTTATCTGGACAAATAGGAAGTTTAAATGAGCCGTCTGTTTTTAATATTGATAAAAATGAAAGTGTCTTTACTTTTGATCATATTAAAGGTGAGGGCGGTGTTGGCTGGACGAGAATAATGAAAAATGAAGAGGTTAAAGATTCTCTGGGGTTCTATACTAACTATATAGACCCGATAATTACGCCTTTGTCAGAAAATACTTTAATTGGCTCAGCTTGGCAATGGCCACAAGATTCAAAATTATATAATGGACCATTCTATAATTATTATTTAGATTTTAGAACCAGAAAAAAAATTGAATTACCAACTAAAGGGAGGTTAATTTCTAAATCAGCGGACGGGCAAAAAGTAGTTTTTTTGGAAAGTGATTGTGATAAATATCCATTAACTCCGGAAACTGACCGTAATTGTAATAATCAGGATTTAAGCCTTCGTTTAATTGACTTAAATGATAGTGTAGAAGGCATAACTGTTAACCATTATTATGAGATGAATCGTCAGGAAGATAAGAGATTTTTAGATTTTGGCAAAGCCATGTTCTCACCTAACAATAAAAAATTGGCGATTGAGGTTAAAATTGAAGAGATTGATTATGATACGCCCAATGAATATTGGACTTTGTTTATTGCTGATACTGAAACTGGAGAAATTATTAAACAAAATAACAGATTATCTAAAAATAGATATGAATATGTTTTTTGGTTGGATGATGAAAATATAATTTATTGGTAAATATATGAAGAAAATTTATTTAATTTCTGGCTTAACTATTTTATCTGGACTGCTATTTGTTATTGTGCCAGATTGGTTTAAATTTTTGTGGGGCTGGCAACTACTTTTGCTGCCATTTACAGCGGGCATGTTAATGGTATTAGTACAAAATGAAGATAAGAGCTATAGATTTTTGCCCAGATTGCTTATTGGTTCATTTTTAACAAGCTTTGTATTTGTAATTCTGTGGCAGCTCATTGAATATGATTATGACGGCTATTTTATTCTACTAGGGGCTTTACAAATGGTCTTATTTTTCTCAATGGTTTGTATTTTTGGCGGTTTGATTGGGATTGTTATAAGGGGTATTACTTTATTAATAAAAAAATATGTCAAAAATTAATAAAAAAAGAGTATTTGTTTGTTTAGGAATATTGTTAGCCGTTTTTGTTTTAGCCTTTTTGCTGTATAGCCCGATAATTTTTCAAGAAGGTAATCCTTGGCCAGAGATTAAAGGAATGACCCAATTAAAATTTGGCGATAGTGATATCGTGAAGTTGTCGGGTTCGGATAATAAATTTATGACCGAAAGTAAAAACGGGACTACGATACATGATTTTATGAAAGATAGAGGTTATGAATTTACCGGACAAATGGGTTCAGGTTATTTTTTTGAGTCTGCAACAGTACAAAAAGCCATTGCTACTCATAAATACTATAGTCGCTATTATTCGCTTTGGACCATTACTGAAAACGACAATAATTTATGGACGACAACTACTGACGCTCTGGGTGTAACATTTCAATATCCCAAAGAATTGCTGGCAAAATATGTAAGTGTTGCGGAATGGCCACCGGTTATAAAAATTGAGACTGGAACATATTCTTGTCAGACCACACCGCAGGAAATAAGCAGTATGTCGGACATCACTTCGGAAAGGTTGGTTGATAATAGAACTTATTGCGTTAATATAAAAAATGAAGGTGCGGCCGGCAGTGTCTATTCGTCCTATATTTACACCACCGCTAAGAACGACAAGCTTGTTAAGGTCAGCTTTACTTTACAATATCCTAATTGCAATAACTACGACGAGGGACAAAGCCAAGCATGCACCAGCGAAAGAGAAGCTTTTGACATAGACAGCACCGTTGATCGCATCGTTCAAAGCATAGTTGTTAAACAAGAACAAAGAACTCTTGCTGAAGAATTAAGAGACTGTCTGTCAAAAAGTGACACCGCTAGCCATGAAAAATGTAATGAATTGCTAAAGCGGGTAGTCGATTACGATTCCTGCGTGAACGCTGGTTTTTCTATAATGAAATCGAATCCTCCCCAGTGTGCAACTCCAGACGGCCGGACTTTTGTTGAAAATAAAAAATAATCAAAAAATATGAAAATAATCAAATGGACAGCTAGGATATTGTCATTATGTATCTTAATTTTCGCTCTACCGTTTTATTTTGGCTATGGTAATCCATTACCGTTTGCTAAGCCTGATTATTCATTATGGGAAAATGTTGCGTTGTCTATGATGCCGTTAGTCTTTATCGGTTTGGCTCTGGGCTGGAAATACCCCAAAGTCGGAGGGTGTTTGATAATCACCTCAATCGCAGTTGGATTAATTGTTGGACTTTTGACAGGGGCAAATCTTAGTATCAACTTAGCTGTGCCTATCATCCCTGGAATTCTGTATTTAGTGGACGGGTATAAAAAACAAACAAAGTAGAATTAATCCCTAAAGAATTACTCCAAAAAATGCTTTTAGATAATTTAAAAGAAAGCTGGAGTTATTAAATTAATATTGGAGAAATTTTTTATTTAATTTTAGCTAAAGCCGTTCCAAGTATATCCCAACCTCGGAGCACATTGACAAAATAGCGCTTTTTGTGCTATTTTTGTTATATAAATAATTAAATTTTATGAAAAAAACGCCAGAACAAGCATTAACAGAAATATTTGATGAATACAAAGACCGAGGGCTTATTTCTCTGTATTTATACGGTTCAATCTTAACAAAAGATTATATTGAAGGTGAGAGTGATATTGATTCAATTGGTTTTGCGTCTGAAGATATGGCATCGGCCCTTGAAAATGAAATAAAGAATAGATTATGTGAAAAAGCTAATTTTGATAAATTTGGTTTTAGACTTTTATATAAATCAGAGCTAGATACGGGGCTTATTAAAGGCAACTTGGCCAGTTTTATTCATCCCCAGCTGTTACTTCTAGATTTTCCTCATTGGAAGCACGTGGCCGGACAAGCTTTTTCGAGGTCAGATTTTTCATTAGTTGAGATTGATACGGTCGGAGCTGTAAAGATTAGATTAGATCATTTAATAAAAATAGAAGATGGATCATTTAAGACCGCACCAGGCAATAGGCACATTTTATTTTTAAAAGTATTAGCTCGGATTATATTTCATTTACAAAAAGAGCGGGGTTACAGCGAGCCTTTTTCGTATAGCTCAGTATTCTCTCATTCAAACGAAGAAGAAAAACCAGTTGCGCAAGCAATATTGAACTGTAAAAAGAATAAATGGAACGAATTGATATTTAAAGAGAACGAGACTATTTATAAAAATTTTATTAATGTCTTAAGAGGTCGTTTTTTATTACTATCATAATCTAACCAAATAGGCGAGTTTATGGTATATTTAAATGGTAATCAATAATTATTATGAACCGAATCAAAGTCATTTTACTTTTTGTTATTGTTGCTTTATTAATCCTTGTGACTGTTTTTTTCTATGGCCGCTATCAAGGCAAGAAGTTGGGCGTAGCCGAAAGTAAACCATCCGTTGTTAATTCGCAAGTTATTCTTGATAGGATTACCAATCAATATTTTTTAGTTACGAAAACAGTTTTTGTCAACAGTAAGGCGGAAATTGATACGCCGAAGAATAATAATTGGACAGATCTGTTTACTGGCAAAAAGATCACAGTTCTTGGTTTAATCCGGGTTGATGTCGGAGTTGATATGAAAAATATGCGCTTAGAAAATATTGTCGTTGATTCTAAAAATAAGATCGTGACCATTAGCTTGCCGCATGCCGAAATACTCGATTCTTCATTATCCGGCGAGCTTGATGTAATAGCGGATAAATCAATTTTAGAAAAAATAAAAGGACTTTTTAAAAACACGCAGAACGAAGATTATAATATAGCCCTTAAAACCTTAATCGATAGTGCTGATAGTCAGGTTATGGCTGACGAGAGTATTTTTGAGTCTGCGCGTACGGATTCGGTTAAATTAGTTACCCTTATCGTAACGAGCATGCTAAGCGATTATCAGGTTGTGATTAAGTAGTAAGAAATCAAATTATAATTTATGCCTTTTAAAAGTCAGGCCCAAAGAAATTGGATGTTTGCCAATAAACCAGAAATGGCCGAAAAATGGGCAGCAGAAACTCCTAAAAATAAAAAATTGAACGATTATATTAGCTTCCGAACAACGTAAAAATAGCCTTGAAATAGGCTATTTTAAATAGGGAGTTTATAGCTTTAGAACTATATGTTATTATCAATTATATGGGTAATAAGATAATTTGGGTCTTTGGGCCTAGCGCTGCTGGCAAGGAAACATTTATTAAATATATAAAAAATAACAAACCAGCAGAATTGTTGGCTAGGTTAGGCTGGGTAAATAAAAATATAATCGTTTGTGATGAAAGTTTAGATTGGGTCGTTCAAGAGACTAACGACGGCAACAAACTGCTTCGTAAAAAATTGAATAAAGTTATTGAAGAATATTCCCAGAATAATATAAATTCAATCATTTTAATTAAGGGACAAGATTTAGATTTTAATAATAATACTTTAAATATAGTTAAAGAATCTCTATCAAACGATGAACATGAAATTATTTTTTTGTATGTTGATTTCGATATTTTATATCAAAGGTATATGACTAAAAAATGGTGGGACGAAACGATGACAAGAGATGTTTGTAAGGACTGGGCCAAAAAACAGATTAATCTTCTAACTCGCCATCAAGACCGTGGCTTTAAAATTAAAGCTTTAGATAGTACTAGTAATGAATATTTGGATACCAATTTTCCTCCGGTATTATAATATTTTAATTTAAATTATGATATACTTGGTTTATGAATAAAGAAGTAATTATCAAAAAAACAGCGAGCTATGCCAAACAAAAACTATCCGGCGAAGCTAGTGGCCACGATTTTTGGCATATTTACCGAGTTTGGAAAATGGCAGTTTATTTGGCAAAAAAAGAGAAAGCTGATTTATTTGTTGTGGAGTTAGCCGCTTTATTGCATGATATAGCTGATTGGAAATTTAATGATAACGATAAAGAGGGAAGCATCTTATCAGAAAAATGGTTACAAAAATTAAAAGTTGATCAGGGAATCATTAATCAGGTTTGTCATATTATTGACGAAATTTCCTTTAAAGGAGCTGGAGTTAAAAATAAAATAAAAAGTATCGAGGGCATGGTCGTACAAGATGCTGATAGACTTGATACCTTAGGCGCAGTTGGTATTGCTAGAACTTTTGCCTATGGAGGTTACAGACAAAGAGAAATATATAATCCTGATAAAAAATATAAATTACACAAAACATTTTCGTCTTATAAAAACAGTCAAAGTACTTCAATAAATCATTTTTACGAAAAATTGTTACTTTTAAAGGATTTAATGAATACAAAAACAGCAAAGAAAATTGCCCAACATCGACATAAGATAATGGAGCAATATTTGAGCGAATTTTATCAAGAGTGGGAAGCAAAAAAGTAGGGGGTGAATTATAATTGTTTATATGGTTAAAAAAGATAAAAATTTAATCGCATACTGTGGTCTGTATTGTCCAACCTGCTATAAAATGGTTGTTTCAGGGGCCGCCCAATCTTTAAAAAATGCTTTAAAAAATACCCATATTTGCGGTTCAGTTAGTGATCCGTCTAAGCAATTTAAAAACGAACTAAATGATCTCATCTCGCTTCGTTGCCCGAAGGTTTGCAAAAAGGGCGGCGGTAATCCAAATTGTGCAATAAAAAAATGCTGTTTGAGTAAGCGCGTAAATGGTTGCTGGGAATGTGATAGTTTCAAAACATGCAAAAATCTGACAAAGCAATTTGTCGGCAACATAATGAAATATATAAATAATGTAAATTCATGAATAGATCTAAAAAGATAATTTTTGCGGTACATTGCTTGCTTAATCAAAATGCTCGAGCTAATACCGTAGCCAAATGCCCAGGGGTGGTAAAAGAGTTCTTGAATTTTTGCGTTAAAAATAATTACGGCATTGTGCCCATCGATTGTCCGCAGCTTATGTTTGAGCCTCTTAAACGCAAGCCTCAAACTAAAGACTTTTATAATAATAAAAAATCAAGAAAAATATCCGAAACTGTCGCTCAAAAGGTAGTCGAGCAAATTAAACTATACCGTAAAAATAATTATAAAATTGACGGAATTTACGGAGTAGAGGGCTCCCCGACTTGCGGAGCAGTTAAGACTCACATTAAGAGTAACGAGGGAAAAACTATTTCCGTGAAAGAATCAGGAATATTTTTTGAGGAATTAGAAAAGGTTTTAAAAAAGAATCACCTGTCTGTAAAGATTTACGATTGGGATATACAGGCGAAGAAATTTATTTTAAAAAAACTATAGATAATATGAAAAAATGGGCCGGTGCCTTGTTGATAGAAAAATCTGGTAAAGTGATACTGCAAAAACGAGATAATAATCCCGATATTCTTAATTCTGGAAAAATAACCTTGTTTGGTGGAGGCGTAGAAGAATTAGAAACAATAGAAAATTGCTTAAAAAGAGAAATGAAAGAAGAGGTAGATATAAATATTATTAATTTTGAATATTTTGGGTTATATGAAAAAAGACAGTCTACCCATGGCGATAATTGTGACTGTTACGTATATTTAGTCCGCGATATAGACATTAAAAGAATTAAGGTAAACGAGGGTCAAGGATATGTTTTAGTTTCAGCAAGTGATAATTATTTAACAGAAGAATATAGTCTGATTACCCAAAATGTTCTAAACGATTATTTTAGAAAATCGATAAAATTAGATAAATTATCCTAAATATGAAAAAAGAAGTAGAAGATTTGCGTAGAAGAATTTTAGAAGAAGCAGCGGCTGATCAAAATATTATCGGTCTTTTCTCAACTGGTTCCTGTGGGAAAGGTATGATTACCGATGAATCAGATTTTGACGCAACTATGATTGTAAAAGATAAAGTTATTAGTGAATATATAAATAAGTATAAGGGTATTGGCGGGATACTGTGTGACTTGTCAGTAAAAACTATGAGTGAGCTTAAAAATGCCGCTGCTTGGGGCGGACCGATGGCTTGGGATAGATATAACTATACTCATTTAAAAGCAGAAGTTGACAAAACAGGAAAAATCCAAAAAATTATAAATGAAAAAGGAATAATTCCGGCAGACAAAAGAAAGGAGTTTGTGTCTGCATCTTTAGACGGCTTTATTAACCAAGTATATCGTTCAGTTAAATGTTTTCGTGATGGTAATATAATTGCCTCACAACTTGAAGCGGCCGATGGGTTACCATCTTTGCTTAGTGCTCTATTTGGCCTAGAGGGAAGAATGAAGCCGTTTTATAAATATTTAAATTGGGAACTGACAAATTATCCCTTAAAAAAACTGCCTTGGCCTAAAGATGAGTTTATTTCAATTCTCGTAAAAATTGTTCAAACGGGTGACTTATCAACACAACAGACAGTTTTAAAAACAGTTGAAAATCTTTTTAGACAAGAAGGCTTTGACGAGCTATTTGATAGTTGGGAAGAGATGCTACCCTGGATGGAGTCATTTCAAATAAAAAGAAAGTAGCCCCTCCAGGCGAGCATCATTGAAATAGCAGGTGGCAAAAAGCCTGTTTTTTGATATCAGTAATTATTTTAGCTCAAAAGACTATTTAATATTTTTTGTTTGACCTCCTCATTTTTAAATGTTATTATATCAATATATATTGATTAAACATATGAAAAATAAGAGATGCATAAATAAAAACATATCTTTAGCATTTAACGATTTATCTAAGTTTTTTAGGGTAATTGGCGAAGATAATAGATTAAGAATACTTTGTTTATTAAAAGATGGAGAGCTTTGTGTTTGCGACATATATGAAAATTTAGAATTATCACAGAACTTAGTTTCTAGTCACCTGCGAGTTCTAAAAGATTTAAAGTTAATCGAACTTAGGCAAGAGAAACAAAAAAATTATTACTCTATAAATAAAAAAGTATTTAAAAAATATAATTTATTATTAACTAAATTTTTCAAAAGCTATGAGTAGGAAAGTAAACTGGCATTATTTAAGACGAATATCGCAATTTGTTGTTATTGCGTTGGTTCTTTATTTAACTCTTAAACATTTAAACTTGGGAATTGAAAAGGCGGCACCGATCGATGCTTTTTGCCCGTTTGGTGGCTTTGAAGGTCTATTAACATACATAACCACCGGGGCGTTTTTAAGCAGAATTTTTCTAAGCTCATTTACATTACTTGCTATAGTTTTAATTTTTACTATATTCTTTGGTCGTGTTTTCTGCGGATATTTTTGCCCTTTGGGGGCCCTTCAGGAAATGATTAGAGTTTTTGGCCGAAAGCTGGGCATTAAAAAAGACTTAGAGCTTCCGAGTATTATTGATAAATATGCTCGATATTTAAAATACGTGATTCTAGTGGTAATCATAGTTTTATCTTATAAGTTGGGTGATTTAGTTTTCAGAAATTATGACCCATATAACGCCTTAATGCATCTAGGCAATGAATGGGAAGAGAAAGTATACGGTTATAGTATTTTAATTATCCTGCTAATTATCTCCCTTTTTACTAAAAGTTTTTGGTGTCGTTATTTTTGCCCGCTTGGAGCAACTTTAGGGGTCGCTAAAAAAATTGGTTTTTTTAGATTAAAAAGAGACAAAACAACCTGTGTGTCTTGCAATCATTGTAATTACGTTTGTCCTGCGGGCTTAGATGTGGCTAATAGTGATTCGGTAAAATCAGCCGACTGTATTAGTTGTTTAAATTGTGTTAGTGAGTGCCCAAAAAACAGCTTAACAGTTTCTATTTTTGGCAAAAAAATATCTAAAAATAAATTCAGCCTTATAGTTGTCACTCTTTTTATAGTTGTTGTTCTCGCTGCCTCTTTATCGCCTTTATGGCAGCAGGCAGGTGAATCAAACGTCAAAGACAGCCAAGGGCAAATTAATGTGGAAAATATTAGGGGTAGTAATACTCTAGAATTTATTATTAAGGAGAGTGGCTTGCCATTTACGGCCTTCCAGACGGAATTTAATTTACCAGCAAATATTGACCAGTCAATAATGCTAAAAGAGATAGCGCCCAAATATGGAATAAAGAATAAAGCCGGCAACCCGTTGGAAACCGAGGACTTCCGTGAATTTATTAAAAATAATTTAATGAGTAAAAATTAATAAATAATAATTATATGTTTAAAAAAAATGAGGGAATCTTAGATAGATTAATAAGAATAATACTGGCCGAAGTATTTTTAGTTTTAGCTTTGTTTTGGTTTGGCGGTGTTATGCAAATTGTTTTATATATTTTAAGTTTAATGATGGCTGTAACAGCCGTAATTGGATTTTGTGGTTTATATAAAATATTTGGGCTTAGTACTAATAAGAATGGAAAGAAGCTGTCGAAGGTATTGGTAGCTGTTTTTGTTGTTATCTTTTTAATTATTGCTGTCGCCGGCAGTTATTATAGTAATTTTTTTACTAAGAAAATATTTTTAGAAGACTTTAATGTAATGAATAATTATTATAAACAAACATTATTTAATACTGGACAAGAAAAAAGGCCAGAATCAATAGCTAATTATGATAAACTAGTTTTAGAATATGCTAATTTTTTCAAAAAATATTCTAATTATCATCCCTACGCCATCGCTAAAGATAAGAATTTTAATTCAGATTTAGCTAAGATATCAGCGCTTATTGCCAGTTTAAAAGATAAAGTTTATTTTGGTAATTTAAAAGAATCACATACTAACTTTGAAGAAATTCGGCCGATTTTTCAAGACATTTTAAAGCGCAATGGTTTTTCAATGCTAGCTGTTTACTTGGTTGATTTTCATGATTCAATGGAGAAAGTAATTGCCGAGGCAGACAAAAAAAATCCAGCCGGAGTGATTGAGACCTATGTTGACGCGAATAATAAATTAATGGCCGTTGAGGAGGTGGCAAGTGATGATGAAATTAAGATAATTAGAGATAATTTGGAAACATTACTAAATTTAGCTAAATCAGGGAATGCTGAAAATTTATCGGCTAAAGCGGCGGAGCTAAAAAGTAGTTTTGTGAAAGTTTATCTAAAGAGAGGCTAGCCCGTTCAGCTTTTTTTATTTTTCCTATCCCTGAGCCGAGAAACAGACAGCGATGTCTGTTTTTGTTTTAAAAGTACTATTTTTAAGATATACTTAATGTATATGAAATATTTATCAAAAAATAGGATAAAGGGCATTATTTTTGTTTTAGCCTACATATTATTTGTGATTGTTGTTTGGTACTACGTATCATCTTTTTTAGTAGACAAAGAGGCAGTTAGAAATATAGTAACAAGTTATGGGTCGCTTTCTCCGATAGTATTTATATTAATTCAGATTATTCAAAATATAGTAGCGCCAATAGCTCATTATCCGATTTTGCTGGCCGGAGGTTTTATATTTGGCCCAATTTTAGGATTTTTTTATAATTGGATCGGCACAACAATCGGTACTTTTTTAATAATATTTTTAGTCAAAAAATTTGGGCGACCGTTAGTTGAAAAAATGGTTAGTAAAAAATTTATTGATAAGTATGATAGTATTGTTAAAAAACTTACCCCCTTTGGACTATTTATTATCTATTTTTTACCGGGTTTTCCTGATGATGAAATTTCATATTTAGTCGCGCTTTCCAGTCTGCCAACAAAAAGCATTTTAATAGCTATTATACTTGGCAAAACGGGAGGGGCGAGCTTAAGCTTTATTGGCGATAGCCTAGCCAATGGCACGGCCCCAATGCTAATTATAAATGTTGTTATATTACTAATTGGAGTGCTGTTTTATTTCTGGAAAAATATAATTAAAGCGCTAAACAGCGCTATGTTAAAAAGTTAAAATTAAGTTCTAATTCTCATTATAATATGATAGGACAATTTCCAGAATTAAATCAAAATAAAACAGAAAATTTCGAAGAGAAGATGACTGCTTCTTTTTCTGAAGATAAAGCGGAAATACAAATACAAAATTTATCTTTACAAAAAGAGGGCGATCACTCAAAAGAATTTGTTATTAAGTTTGAAAAAGAACCCACGCGCTTAGAGGAGGGTAAGCAATATGCGCAGTATTGCATTTTTGATAAAGAGACTGAAAAAATGAAATCTATTGTAGATGAGGTTAAACAATTTCAAAATTTGCCAGAAGAAGAAAGGTTACCAAAAATATTAAAAATTTTAAGACAATACGTAAAGTATCCTTTTAAAAAAGAGGGTGATGATTTAAAGCTAAAAGATTCTGAATTGGCAGCCTGGGTGGAAACGAATTTGCTAACTGACGCTATTAAAATAATGAATTTATCAGACACCTTTGAGAAGGGCTATGGAATATGTGGAAATTTATCCTTAGCCTATTTGTATTTAGCGGAAAAAGCTGGGTTGCAGGGAACTATTATGAGTAGTGAGGTAATTAAAAACATTAATAGGAGCGATAATAATGAACAATTATTTAAATTAGTAGATGTTGGCAAAAGGGCCCCATCCCATTTTTGGTGCGAAATTAAACTTAGCAGTGGTAAGTGGATACCAGTTGATCCATCGACTAATCTAATTGGAGATGAAAAGGGAATTGAAGATTTTAAAAAAGCTAATTATATTGGAAGGCCGGCCAGTCTACCTTGTAATATAGATATAAATCCTGGTTTAAAGTGCCCTATAAATATTGATTTTTTACCTGGAGATGGTCATGGACAGGCTATTTGTGAAGTTACTAATCCGGTTAAATTAATTTCTTTTTCGCCACTGAAAAAGGAATTCATCCCCTATAAAGGAGATTGCAAATTGAATATTTCCATTGATCACGAAAAAGAGACCGACATGCTTATTAAAATTAAAGATATCTGTGAATATGATAAATTTGAAAAATCTTAAAGAATTTTTGGTTAGAGCTAAAAAATCTACCTATGCTAGTGGGGATGTATCGAAAAAAATTATTGAAGCGGACCAATCAACTACTTTAATATTTGAAGACGATGATTTTAAATATCATGATAATTATTTTGGCGGCGAACCCTATGGAGGAAGAGAAGTGGTTTTTTTCAAGGAGGAGCCAATTTATATAATGGTTTATTATGGGCTAGTTAATGAAGAAATTACTAACTTTCGTGAAATTTATAGAATACTTCAAAAAGCCTTGTCATTAATAATAGAAGAATATCCGTACCGCGGCCCCAAAGAGTATAAAGAAGGAGATTATAGCTATATAAATAATTTTATTGGAGAAATTGATAGTTTTTCAGGCGAAGAAATTATAAATTATAAAGGAAAGGAAATATATAAAGCAAGGTATATGGGCGGGCTAGTTGACCAGAGAAAGGAAGGTTGACAGATACTTTAAGAATGTGTATATTAAACAATAATATGGTAAACATTTATTCAGCCAATCAGATTCATCATCACTCAATCCCTTTTAGCGAAAAGAGGTTGAGTTAATTTGCGTATCAAATTATACTTTTCAAAAAGCCCCTTCTCGCTAAGACAGGGGGCTTTTTTTATTTGTTAAAGCTAATAAATATGAACTTATCTAAAAAATTAATTAAAAAAATAGAGCAATTGGACTCTAAGGGGCGAGACAACGAATTCCTAAATAAAATTAAAAGTGCGGTCTCAGGGGCCGTATCAAAAAATGAAATACTGACGTTTGTTTCTTTTACTTGTTCTACGATTAATCCTTCTTATTTGTTTACTAATACTCCTTGGCGGTATATCAAGACTAACCCGGAAAATAATAATTTAAGTTCAGATATTATTTATCTCGAAAGTTTTATAAACGAACTGAGAGCTATTTATCCTAAAGTGCAGTTAAAAATACTAATCGGCAATACCGATCCTTATTATATTTATCTTCAACAATTTAAGGCTTTCCCAAACCAAAAAAAGCTGCTCTGGCAAAAATTTGCTGTCCGCTGGAAAAAATATCAAAAAAAATTTACACTTTGGGCGGATAAAATTACGCCGAATCTAAAAGCTGAGATCATTAGCTGGTATGAACTAGAAAAAGGGATAGAAAAAAAGAGGAAGAAGTCTTTTGAAAAAGAATATGAGGCATTCAAGAATGAGATTAATAAATACTTCAGTCAAGATAAGCTTGATTGGGAACTTAAAAAACTGGAAACGCAGTTTGGAAAAGGAAAATATTTTGACGGATTAAGAAAACCAGACGAATCTCTTTTGAAAGATTGGGTGATAAGAAAATTCACTGAATATGCGATTCAGGCGGCTTGGATTTATGAGAATATGGGAAACGTTATTTTGATTCAGAATGAAAAACCGAGCGAACTGCGCTCGCAGATGTATCAACCGGCGATTAAAAATAGATATAACGATTCATTACCAATAGTGTATTTTTTTGGAGTTGACAATGAGGGGTATCAATAAAAAATAGTTCTTTTAACTAAAAACAAAAAAATCATGGCAACAGCGCAAAAAATTTTTGATTTGCTCTTCAAATATGAACAGCAATCGAGCTTGGTTAATAAAAAAGTTCTTTACCAAGCAATCGAAAATTCTCTTAGTGAGGGAAAGATGAAATTTATTATTTTTTCTTGTTTAGCGACCCAAAAAGGTAAAGAAGAATTAGTGGTTGATTTCTTTAAAACTCTTTTTTTTGATGGTGGAATGAAAACGACAAGTCGGAAAGTTAAAAAAACGATGCAGCTTATTCAAGAACTAGAAGATATTGGGATGCCATCAGAAATTTTTCCTATTTTATCTGACACCGAACCCAGAAGAACCTGGGGTTGGCAAACTCCCCAAGACGAGTTGACTATTGCTTGTGAAATTATGATTGAACAGGCCAGAGATTCTAAATTACTCCCTGAAAATTGGCAGCCCAAGCTTTGGTCGGAAATAGAACTTAACTATGCCGGCAATTGGAATTTTGAAAAGGCTCTGGCCTGGGCAAGAAGTCCTGGCAAGCATCGACTCTGCATTCAAGAGCAAGTAAGGTGCTTAACTAGCTTTTCAAGCCAATACCACTTTCCATTCGGCCTTAAAGAGGCTGCCATAAGACAAGTTGGCGCCTATGCTTTTGAGGGGGCCGTATTACAAGAGAGATTCCCAAACGCCATTCTTTTGCAATCCGAGTATCCATTATCAGAAAAGGATGCGCTATATGGGTGGCTACGCGACAAAAAGAGCCCACTATCAATTATTCACCCTTTTTCTAGCTAATTTCTAACCAAAAGAAAGGAGAAAAACCATGTTTCGTTCTTTAAATCGTTCCTGCGGGGGATTACCCCTGCACAAAACACAAAAAACCCTACAATAATTTGCAGGGTTTTTAAATATTTGACAAAAACAGGATAATTATGATATATTTTTTTATTACTTTAATAACTAAAGCAAACTAAACTAAACCAAAACTTCGGGGCATGAAACCAGGAAAAACCCATGGAAAACCCCCGTGTCTGTTCAAGATGGATATCTCTTACTCGAAATACGAATCTTTTGTTCGGTATTATAAAAAGGCTGATACAAAAGAAATGCTATACTTATACTTCGACACGGATTTACGCTTGGAAGAGGCTAAGCTCTTTCGCTCAAACGTCCGTTTGAGAGCTAGGATAAGGGAGGATCGTTATTCTCTCGAATTAAAACATAAGACAGAAAATTTTTCCCAAACTTATTACCAGCCAATTTCTCTTTTTGAGCTCAATCTTATGCTTCAAGGTTCTGTGCCAAATGGAGAAATAAGAAAAAAGCTTTTAGATCTGAATTTGTTGGATAAAGTATTATTGGTTGGCACGGCTCACACCACACGAGCAAAAAAGTCTTTTCAACAAGGAATACTTGTTCTCAATAAGACTATCAGCGCGAACGAGGCCCATTTCCAGATTGAGTTTAGATCTGAACAGCCAATCTCAGATGAGAAGTTAATGGCGATCAAAAAAGAGCTTGATATACCAGGATCCGGCTTATTCCTGGGGAAGCTTAAACGAATTTGGGCAATGACGGAAAACTAGAAGAGTGATAATTCAAACAATCACTCTTTTTTATTTAAGGCGGCCCTTTAGAGAGTGTGGTATAATAATAGAGCTTATATTATTTAGAAATTTTGATTTGTTTTATGAAAATATATGATGTTATAGTTATTGGCGGCGGTGCTTCCGGATTAATTGCGGCCGGACGGGCAGCTGAACTTGGTGCTAGCGTTTTATTGTTAGAAAAGAATCAAGAACTAGGAATAAAACTACTCATGACCGGGGGCGGACGATGCAATTTTACTAACCAATCTCCTGTGCGTCTGTTGTCTCAGCTACTTGGCGTTAATGGCCGTTGGCTTCTATCGGGATTAAGTCGTTTTGGTCCTAATGAAATAATTAACTTTTTTGAAGAACGCGGAGTTAAAATTCGAGTAGAAGAGAGTGGGCGTGTATTTCCGGAGAGTAGTAATGCTCGCGAAATATTAAAAGTTCTAATCGATTACGTTAAATTAGGGGGCGTAGATATAAAAACTAAATCCTCGGTTGTGGAAATAGTTAAGAAAGAAAATCGTATCGTCAAACTTATTTTAGCGGACAAAACAGAAATTACCGCCCTTAATTTTATTTTAGCTTGCGGCGGAAAATCATATCCGCACTCAGGTTCAAGCGGCGATGCCTACACTTGGCTCGAGGACTTGGGGCATAAAATCGTTAGCCCCAAAGCCGCCTTAAGTTCGATTATGGTCAAAGAAAAAGTTAAAGAGTTAGAGGGGCTGAGTTTAAAGGATGCGTCTTTAAGTCTTTATCAGGCCGAGAAAAAAATTAGCGAAGAAAATGGCGATTTTCTTTTTACCAGTAACGGGTTAAGCGGTCCGGCGGCTCTAAATTTGAGTCGGTCGGTTGCGCGCCAAGTAAACAGAGATTTAAAAATTAAAATAGATTTTTTTCCTTACGAGACTAGAGATGGTTTGGGTCAAAAAATTGAGTTTTTTATTGCCAAAAATAAACAAGCTGACATTAAAAATATCCTAAGTAGATTTTGTCATAAGAGATTGGTTAATTTTGCTTTAGAACAAATAAAAATTAACCCTAATAAGAAGGGGAATGAAGTCGCTCGCTTAGAGAAATTAAAAGTAATAGATTTTTTGAAAAATTATTCTTTGCGCCTCTTTGGTTTAGGTGGGTTTAATGAGGCCATGGTTACTGTTGGCGGCGTTTGCTTAAAAGAGGTTGATCCAAAGAGTATGGCTTCTACAATTATAACTAACCTATTTTTAGCTGGTGAAATATTAGATCTTGATGGTCCGACGGGCGGTTATAATCTTCAAATAGCCTGGACGACCGGTTATTTAGCCGGTGAGAACGCAGCCAGAAACTTAGCGCAAATGAAGCCGGTATAGATAAAAGAACTCGTTTTGTTTTATAGTCTCTTTAGTATTTTTGTAAATAAACTCTAAGTCCGGATTAGTCTTTTTGAAAATAAA
>Ga0172379_10003203_pt1 | contig 26654 bp, 28 predicted proteins | sample GrowelOW334metaG_FD_119756 | JGI IMG/M metagenome (GOLD analysis project Ga0172379, IMG submission 119756) | Groundwater microbial communities from an aquifer near a municipal landfill in Southern Ontario, Canada - Groundwater well OW334 metaG | ecosystem: Environmental > Aquatic > Deep...
CAGTAAATCGAAAGCAGTATATGTTCTAGATTACTTTGTTGTACTAGGGTCATAAAGTTTTTTGAAATTAAGCTTTTATGGCTCTAGTATAGCAAAGTTCGCCTAACGAGATTCGCATTATTAACTATCTAACGGGATAAATATGAAAACAACACTCAAAACCAACATTACTGTAAAAGATATTTGCGATGGGTTCGTCTATAACGAACTTGAGGGAAAGGGTTTGTTTGGTTTGTCTGGCAAGCTCACAATTCAGCCAGAGTATCAACGAAATTATATCTATGCCTCCGACGGTGGAAAAAGAGAAATGGCCGTTATTGAATCAATACTCAAAGGTTACCCAATAGGTTTGATTTATTTTAATCAAGTTTCTGAAAACAAATTAGAAGTTTTGGACGGGCAACAGCGCATCACCAGTGTTGGACGTTTTGTGACTGACAAATTTGCCATCAAAGACGAGAACGGCATGGAACAATATTTTGGCGGTATGGCAAAAGACAAGAAAGTCAAAATTTTGGAAACGCCACTGCTTATTTATGAATGCGAAGGGACAGAAAGCCAGATAAAAGAGTGGTTTAAAACAATAAATATTGCAGGAGTTCCGCTCGTTCCCCAGGAATTGTTAAATGCGATATATTCCGGTCCATTTGTTACACTCGGCAAGGAGGAGTTCAGCAACAGTCAAAATTCCAATATTCAAAAATGGAGCGCCTACATAAAAGGTAGCGCGAACCGACAGGCATTTTTTGAGAGGGCTTTAGACTGGGCAAGTAAAGGAAATATTGATGATTACATGAGTAGTCATCGCAACGACAAAAATATCAATGAGTTAAAAAACTATTTTAACAGTGTGATTGATTGGATCTCTAGTGTATTTACAGATGTAGAAAGCGAGATGTGCGGACTTGAGTGGGGACGGTTGTATGAGGAATATCATAAAAAATCCTACAATCCAAAAAAAGTTTCGGAAGAAGTGCAAAGATTATATGCAGATCCGTATGTTCAAAATCATAAAGGTATTTTTGAATTTATCTTAGGAGATTCTATTGATACGAAATTGCTAGAGGTTAGATTTTTTGATGACGCAACCAAAAAATCAGTATATAAAATGCAAACCACTAAAGCGGAAAAGAAAAAAGAATCAAACTGTCCAGATTGTGCTCTTGGACACGAAGCCAATAAAGAAAAGACTTGGAGTTTAAATGACATGGATGCCGACCATGTAACGGCGTGGAGCAAAGGCGGCGCAACTTCGGCAAAAAATTGTCAGATGTTGTGTAAAACACATAATCGAGCAAAAGGAAATCGGTAATAATAAATTTAAAGCAAAGAGATAATGGTGCCAGCCACCATTATTCCACCATTTTTCTCTTTATTAAACTTTATTTAATTTCGCCTAATTTTGCGATCGCAAATTTAGGCGAAATTTCAGTGAGACATAAAATACCGCAATTGCACAATTGGTTGTTTTGTGGTAATTTTGAACCAGTAAAAAGGCTCCTTAAAACTCAAAAAGTGGGAGGTAAATGTGAGTAAAAAACTAAGAATTCTCTGTATTTGCTTAACGGTTTTTATTTTCCTGACAGCGCCATTTTGCTTCAGGACAACGTGGGCTTTTGGCATCACAATGTACCAAAAGCACCTTTCGCCTTACAAAGGCTATCACTGCGCATACGCATGCGTACATAAAGATCTGTCTTGCAGCGCCTACGGCAAGCAGGCGATACAAAGAAACGGAGTTATAAAAGGGCTCCGGCTTCTGAATAAACGCTTCGGGGAATGCGCTATGTCCGCGAAGATTTCAAGGGGGATTATTCGCGGTCAAATCACAAATACCAACCAACCGGTCGAAAATACCGATTGTTGCGCTCCAGCAGAGCCCGTTCCTCCGCCACCTCCATCTACGGAAAAACAGTGCTTTGGATGTAAACATTGTTTTTGTTGCGATAACAATAACAAAGAATACTCCAAAACTGAGGACTGGGTAAACGAGTACTGTTGCGGTATTGGTAAGACCTACGATGATTGCTGCAGTTGTGGGAATGGTTCATATGATCCAAATTCGCCAGTTCAGCGCTGGAATGATAAGTTCTGGGATCATGTTATCCCCAATCATTAAAAACCATTGACCACCTGATATTGTAATCAGGTGGTTTTTTAGTAACAAACTATTTTTTACTACTTACTTAACCAACAGACTTATTATTTTTAATTCGTTACTGATGATTTCAAGAGCGATGGTTTGGTAGTAAATGTCGTCAAAAACGGGACCTCCTGTGCCTCCGATTGGAGAGTTTTGGGTTTGAGAAGAAGAATTGACAGGTTTAGACGGAATGGGAGTAGAATTTTCTTGTTCTGTTTTAACAAGAGCGGTTGATGTCGCCAAATCTGAATTATTTGAATTTATTTCTGAAGGAGGTGGAAAAGCGGAAATGGCAGATGCCGGTCCGGAAGAAAAACTAATCGGTACCGGCGGACCATTGCCTTGAGCGGGTGGTGTTGGAACAGGATCAGGATCCAGGACTGGAGTTGTGTCCGGTGTTTCCGTGGCGGCTGGAATTTTTGCTGAAGCAAAAATTCCAGCCGCTGAACTCAAATCGCTGACAGCCGAATCAACATCCGATTTCGTAGCCAAAATGCTCGCAAGCGTGGTTGAAGCGGTGTTTATGGCAGTTGTGAACGCCGCCTTGGATCCAATTTGATAATTTCCCGGTTCTGTCCCTTCAACAGCGTCATTCAAAATTAAAATATCTGCCGAAATGTCTGAAGATAAGACGTTTTTATCCGGCAAGTTGGAAAGCTGATTTAAAGCGTTAAACACGTTAACTCTTTTCCCAGTAATTGTTTTTCCAGCAAGCGATGGAAGGGAAGCGCCGGTGCCCAAAATCAAATCTTTGACTTCGGCAGTTGTCAAATTTGGATTATATCCCCACAATAGCGCCGCTACTCCACTCACATAAGCGGCAGAATAAGATGTTCCGCTTCTTGCGGTGGCGTAGCCTTCGTCAGAACCGTCCGAATAGCCGTCTATTGAAATGTTATCAACAGAACATCCGTTTAAATCGGTGCCTGTATTGTCTGCGCTATCCGTAAACCAATGGAATCTGAAAACGAAACTATCGGTAAAATATTTTTTTGGCAAAGCTTCATTCATAAGAACTTCGGGAGAACTTGAGGCCGGTGTGGCTCCGTTATCAAGAGTATTTTTGTTCCAAATTTTTAATTCATCAAAATTAATCCCGTCAGCGCTTGCTTCAAGAGACATATGGTCGGTCGCTGATGAAACGGGAACATCTTTTGTATAACAAGCAGTCAAAAAAGAAATGGTTGCCGCGGTAGCACTGCTCAAATTTACCGCCGGCGCCGAAATCGTGGAATCAGTGCTTGAAGCATATGGAACATTCAAATCTCCGAAAAGAGCGTTTCCGCCGGTTCCGCCCACATTTTTCACACCCCAATTGCCATTGTCTTTAATAGTAAAGCCGGCGGGAATTGCGTTTACAGAAACGCTGTCAAAATTTTCGGCGAAAGGCGTTATGTCGTCATTTGTTGAAGTAATATTCGTACCCGGCGCTCCGATATCCACTGTTGTCGCTCCAAAATCGCTGAATGAAGCAAGATTGTCGTTTTGATCGGTAGCCGCAACACAAATGGCATTCGGCAAATTCCAATCGCACGGAAAATTATTTTTGTCGGTATCGTGATTGCTTGCGCTGTTGCCGGCTGAAAAAACGATCAGCCCTTGAAAATTGGAAATTGCGTCTTTCAAGCTTTGATCAAAAGGATAACCGCCCCAACTTGCGTTTATAATTTTTGCTCCGTTAGCGGATGCAAAATTTACGCCAGTCGCGGCGCTGACAGCATCATCGGCCGACGCGACCGAAATCATTTTGACATTCGGAGCGACGCCAGCTACTCCTTTACTGTTATTCCTGACAGCGCCAATAATTCCGGCAATTCGCGTGCCGTGCGAATCATCCACAGGCAGAGAATCTTTGCTTCCGGAAATAAAACTATAACCGAACAAACAGCCTCCGAACGCCGCGCCGTTTTGGTCCGCGCAATTTGTCCCGTCCCACATATTTGTGGAAAGATCAGGATGATTGTATGCAATTCCGCTATCAACAATACCGACGATGACAGGAAATGTGGTGGTGGCGTCAAAAATTCCCCAAGCTTGTTTTAAACCGATATCGGCGCCAGCCGTGCCGGCAGTGTTTCCAACTGTTTGGCCGGAATTATCAAGTGCCCAGAGATCTTTTTGCAAAGTATCGTTTGTCCCGATTTCCGCTCGATGGGAAACGGTTTTGTCAAAAAAAGTCGGAACTTCAGTTCGGTTTTCTCCTAGACCTATAAAAATATAAGAAACGGCGAAAAATCCCAAACATGCCAATTCTACACCTCTGACGAATCTTAACACCTTTATTGTCTTTGTATTGTTATTATTTTTCATTTTTTTGAATGTCTGATAGTTCCATAAACTCCAACGTAACCTATAACCGTGGCAAAAGCAATGTTATTACAGACCGTAATTCACTTTGTTAAAATTTCGTTTAACGATACAATAATAGGGTCAATTTTAGAACTCATCCCAAAACCTATCGCAATCCAAAGCCCCGCCAAATTCGAGGGAAAAATGGCGCAGACGAGCCCCGTTAGAAAGTTTACTTTCTAACGGGGCGAGGGAGGTGAGGAAGCGAATACTTGGAGCTTCCGCAAGACTCATTGAGAATTTTTGTGAGCGAAGCGATATAAAAATTCCAATGAGTGGACAGCGTCTGTAAGACGGAGCCGGCCTACTCGGACCGAGGATAAAACATTTTTCACCGAATTTGGCGGGGCGACGATGCGAAACTTCTTTTGATTTCATTTTGTGTTAGGTTTTGGGATGAGTTCTAGTCACTTAAAATATGTCCGACAAATTTATAAATATGGTGCTGATATCGCTCCTTCTGGCGTCCATAATACTCCTGAATTTTTACAGTCCGACAGTTTTGGAATATTTTTCATTCTTGCCGCCATACGCCATATTGGCGTTTTCTCTGGTTATCTCGCTTTTTATAATAATTTTTTTCTGGTACAGAGAATCGGAAAATGAAAAACTGAAAAGTGAATTTATTACCATTATCACCCACAAATTCCGCACGCCCCTGACCGGCATCAAATGGGCGGTGGAAACGCTTACAAAAGACAGTTCAACATTCCAGCAAAAAGACGATATGTTGAAAGAAATCAGCCGGTCCACTCAAAGGCTGATGGAAATTGTGGACTTGATGTCCAACTTCGTAAAATTTGAAAACAAATTTGAATTTGCCTATGAAGCCACGTCCGTCAGAGAAATGATCAACGATTCTCTTCAAAAATACGCTGAAATTATCAGAAATAAAAAAATATCTTTTACCATAAACGCGGATCCGGCAACTCCGCTCATAATTATAGACAAAGTCAAGATTCAATTTGTTCTTGATATGCTTGTAGACAACGCCATCAAATACACCAAAGAGGGCGGGGGAGTCGGCATTCTTTTAAAAAACAATAAAGACAGCATTTCGCTTGTGGTTGAAGACAACGGCATCGGCGTCGGTTTCTCCGAAAAAAGGCATATTTTTACAAAATTCTTTAGAGGAAAAGACGCCAAGATAATGGACACGGAAGGAATGGGCGTGGCACTTTACACCGCCAAAAAAATTATACAAAGGCATCGCGGCAGAATTTGGTTTGAATCGGATGGAAAAGACAAAGGTGCGGCATTTTTCGTGGAAATTCCGAAGAGCAGGTAAGGGAAGCAGCCATTCGACAAAGCTCATGGCAAGTGACTAGCCCCGTACCGAGAAATACTGATTTCTCTGGTACTGGGGTGGTTAGTGAGGAAAAAAACAAAGACAGAAATTCCCCAAACGCCGGAGGCGTTTGGGGAATTTAGCTATTAAAGATCTTTGAAAGGCAGATTTTGTTCATCGCCGAATTGTTTGGAAACAGCCCAGCTGAAATCATCTTCCGCGAGAATATCGGCCACCTTTGGACGTTCCCATTCGCCATACAAAATCAGGACATTCTGATGTTTCGGGTGCAAACCAATTATTGCAGATCTGCCCAAACAGTTAACCAGTTTTTTTACATCAGATTTGGCCCATTTTTTACCTCCCGTTTTTTGTAGTACTGTGAATGTCTGTTTTTGTTTGCTATGATCGCGCATTTGAAATCCTTTCTCTTTATACTATAACAATTCTGTTCAAATACTATCACTTAATTCATTTTTTGCCATTATTTTAAATACAGTGAGTTCTAGTCAAAAATGTTTATGAGATAAGTATCAATGTCTCTCTGGTCCATATCGTAAAAATTGATTTTATTGTCATGCAGATAAGTGGCGAGCTTTATTCCCACAAAACGCCAATGCCACGGCTCAAAAATATAATAATCATTGCCTTTCGGATAGGAAAGCTCAAAACCGTAGCGATAAGCGTTGGCCAAAAGCCAATCGTAGGCTTTAGTTTTATCAAAACCGTTGAGCTGGCCTCCAAGCCCGGTTGTTATAAAATCCAGCGCCGTTCCAAGCTGATGTTCTGAATATCCCTGATCGGCGGAAAAAGAATTTGAAGTGCCGGCGCCGTAAATAACGCTGTATGTTGATTTGAGCATCTGCTGTTCATCAAACGACCGATAAGCGGATTTCGCATAAAGTTCCACACCTTGGCTCTTGGCCGCGTCAAAAAGAATTTTCAAAAAAGGCCAGCTTTCGGTTGAAAATTTTTCACCTCGCGTAGAACTGTAAACATAATCGGCCGGAATGTCGGTAAGATGAGCCGGCGTATAATTTTCGCTCAAAAAGAAAACTTTTGAATATTTTTTTAGGAGTTCCGGATCAATCTTTGAAAGCTTTTCAAGCGAACTCACGGTGCCGGAAATGGAGCCGACGGTTTGTTGGACGCCTCCGACTTGATTTTTAACAGCTTCAACATTTTGCTGAGTGCTGGAAAGAGTGCTGGAAAGTCCGGAAGTTTGAGAGCGCAAGTCGTCAATATTCTGCGCAAGGGTTTTGGTGTTCAAAGCCAGCAATTCAGTGGTAGATGCCAGTTCCGTCCCTATTTTTTTCACATCATTTTTTAAATATGAAATCTGAAATAAAGAATATACAAGAATCGCGCCAAGCACCAAAAAAACAACCCCGGCCGGCGCCAAATTCGGCAAATTTTCTTTTATATTCCTATTATCCATAAATGGAATTATACCACTTGTAACGGCATGCTGTCATTTTTTGAAAATACTTGACAATTTATCTGAGTTATGTATTATTATCTGCAGATTGCGCGGTATGAACCAACAAAATAGTCAGATTATGAGCAAAACACTGAAGTTCTTAGAAAACCAACAAAAGACTCTTGTATTGGAAATTGCTTCCAGTTTGGAGAACACAGATCCTGGCGCCGCCACTCCTCTGTGGCGAACAATGGAGATGACTGAAATCAAAGGCAGTTACTTGATATCAATCAAGAAAAAAGTGGTGGGGCAGTCCGGCCAGACTGAAATGGTCAAAATGGTCGGCTTAAACAGCTTGTTTAACGGCGTAAAAATCAAGCTTCAATCGTCTGCTGAGCAATGCTACGAAGCAGTGCTGTCCACTGATCCGAAAGGCGGTGGTATTTCCGGTTCAATGCTTCTTCAAAAACTGCGAGAAAAGACAGGCGACGGATGGTTTGATCCCGAATTCCCGGACACGAAAGTTTTTCGCAATAACCAACATGATCAGTCTCCATTGACATCGGTCAAGGCGGCAATCAGTCAAGCATTTGCGCCTCCGCTGACACCACCGGCTACTGTTTCTACATCGCCAACGATTGAGAAAAACGCCAGAGGTCTGGCAGGCGCGGAACCGGAAACACTTAAACTTCTTTTTGGAGAAATGCTCAAGGCGGCAAACGGCGCCATCATATCCTCCAAACAGATTTCTAAAATTATCATTGAGTGGGTTTACGGACCCGGCAGCGATAAAAGTGGGAAGTGTAGCGGGCCAATTCTGCGGTCATGGCAAGACAAAGGATGGCTTGAGGTTTCCGGTAAAAGAACATTCAGTCTCGGAATTCCTTACAAAATTACGGCTAAAGCCATGGTGAATTTCGGCTTGGATCTTGAAAGCGAGCAGGGCATATCGACAGCACAAAATCAGCCGCCAGGTACCGGAGGAGAGGTTAAGGCAGGCTTGAAATACAATCTGGTTGACGAGATAAAGATGGTCAAGGAGAAAATCAAGGAAGCTGCCGAGATCAAAGGGAAAATCAAGGCTCTTGAAGCCGAGGTGACAGAAATCAATGCCGAATTGGCAATTCTCCGAAAATCTCTGATGGACCCAAGTCTTCTTCAAGCTGAGAAGCTTTGGGAGTTGGTGTCGAAACTTACAAAAGAAAACTAGGTTAATTTTTTTAGCACAGGCGGGGATTTTTATCCTCGCCTTTTTTTTATGCAATAAATATGGAATGTTGCAAAACAAACAAAAACCGCCACAATACGAAAGTGTCGTAGCGGTTTTTCATTTCTAACTTTATTGATTGAACAACCTGGCTATACCGCCGCGTATAACCGAGAAGAAAATGGCTCCTATGCCAACGCAAAGGCTGATGCTGGAAAGAACAAGAAGCGGATATGAATCTCCGACATATTGATATGTGCCGCCAAGCCCGGCCAGAGTAAACGTGATAATTAAAAGTATGGCGTTAAGTACTGAAAGCTGTTTGAGATGATAGAAATGGGTTCTTAGCAAAATAATGTTAAGCATAAAAGCGATATCCATTTGAATTGCCGCAAGAATGCCGACAATCGGACCGAATCTCCAGTGAATGATTCCGGCATTGAATGATGTCATTGGGGGAATAATAATCAAGACCGCGGCAAGCGTCGCTACAAAAAGAAATAATCCGTATTTTGCCAGAATATACGTTCGCGGCCGCAGCCATCCGTTTAAAGGAATAAGAAAAAAATAAGTGAAACCTATGGCATTGGTGACGAGCGCGATTCCGGCGAAAACCGGCAATATTTTTAAATCGTCAGTAATCAGGCTAGGCAAGCCATATATGAAAAAAGCGATGCTTACATAAAACGAAGCGAAAAAATACTGGCCGGTCACATAATTTGATGTTCTTCCATATTCGCGAAATCTGTTATAACTGAAAACGCTCAAAAAAATTCCATCAAGAATAAATGACCAACTGGTTATGGGAAACATAGATAATATATGAGTTCAGTTAGTAATTAATGGAAGTTTCCAGACGGCCATGGCTGGATATTGGCAATGTAATTGTAAAAATAGTTCCATGTTTTGAGTCTGATGCGAAGGAAATGGTTCCGTTATGATCTACAATAATTTGATGAGTCAAATACAAGGCCAAACCGTAACCGTCCGGGTTAAGGCGAATTGCTTCAGAACTACGGCTAAACTGCGAAAATATTAAAGCTTTTTCATTTTCGGGAACAGCTTGACCCGTATTGTGAACGGCAATTTTGACTTGATTGCTTTCGTGAGTAATGGTTACAGTAACTATGCTTCCTTTGGTTCCGTAATATAGAGCGTTTGTAATAAGGCTGTGCAGAACAAATCCAATTTCCTGTTCTTTACCCCTAATTAGCGGAATAAGCGCGTCTTGTTTTACAACTGACACGCTCAAATTTTGCCGAGCGGCAAGCAAGGCGCTTTCTTTGATAACATTATCAAGACATTGTTCGACATCAACCGCCTTAAATGAGAACATCGGTTTTGATTGATCGCCTAATCCTGCCAGCAATTCTTCAATGAGATTGCTGATACGAGCCATAGATTCGGATGTTCCTGTCATTATTGCCGGATCGGGTTTGGCCCCTCTTGCGATATCCGCATTTATGCTAGAAAACGCCCATTTCAAACCGGTTAAAGGTGTTCGGAGTTGATGCGACGCCGTAGTCAATAATCGCTGATATGCCGAAGAATTTCCGGTAGTGCTCTCAAGCTCTTTGATTCGGACGGTTTGCGCGGAGGTGATTCCGGTTATAGTATGCAAAATTAACGACTTTTCACTATCAAGGCGGCTTGGAGATATATTTAGTGATTCATATTTGCCCCAATTATGTTCAAGCTCGCTTAGAAATTCAACCAACGGGTAGCTGATGGCGTACTCGGCTGCGCCGACAGTTATTATTGCAATGCCTATTATTAGGATAAGCGCCAATAATAATTCTTGCGCCGTTGAAAGGCCGTAGTTCGCTTGCATATATGGCAACAGATATGCCGAAACGATAACGGTGAAAAAAATTACAACTGCCATTACATATGTGAATTTTTTCGTCATAGTTTTGCCATCATATAGCGGGCATAGATGACATATATTGTATCATATACAGAAGACGACAAGAATATTTTTATCTGAAATTCATAAACTGATAGAAATTAAACCCTCCGCGAAGGAGGGTTTTTGTTTGAAGCGGAGCAACAGAAGTTTTACTTTTTCGGCCGCGCCATTTCCACGGCGCGGATGAAAGAGACAAGACATTCTTGACTATCGCAACACTGAAAAGAAAGAGTTGTCCGTTCTTTCCCCGGGACGAATGTGTCTCCGTCCCGTTTCCGCAAATCAAACGTTTTTAGTTCCACTCGCCGTGTCGGCGGTTCACCGCACATTGGACAATTACTCATAATCATTCCTTTCTCTTTGTATTACATGAATCGCGGATTGAATGGCAATTCTTTGCTATTGACTCCGGTAATTTGGGCTACCGTGAATTCCACGGCTCCTCCAAGAACTGTTAAAGCCTGTTCTTTGGTGAAATGACCGAACAAAACCAGAAAGCTGGTTTTTTCCGGATCAGAACTTACCACTGTCTGCAAACCTTCTTTCAATCGTTCAATTTCAACCGGCAACCAATCGTGATTTGGCCGATGAAGAACGGTCAACTTCAATGCACTCCCCGTTTTCTCTCTTTCCATTTGAAAAAGATCCATATTTAGGGCTCCTATTTAATTGTTGTAATGAAAGATCGCGAACGTCACTGATTTGTAATGTAGCATATAGACTGTCTATTGTCAATTTTTTAGCTTTAACTGGCCCAAAGATGTCTGTATATCTTTGATAATTTCATCGAGCCGATAATTACTTTTGACATAGTATTTGCTTATCCCCAAATTGACATAGGATTGTATAGTTTCAGAACCTCCGCTGTTTGAGACCACAAATATGGGAATTTTCTTCCATCGTCCTCCATTGGCCTTGATTTTTCTGACAAGATCGAGGCCGTTTTCTTTTCCCAAGAGATTGTGATCAAGCCAGATTGCGTCGATGTTTTCCAAATTTTCCAGATAATCGAGCGCTTGTTTGATACTGCTGGCGGTAATGATACCCAATCCTTTTTTTTCCAGATTTGCGTTGAATACTTGGTCAACACTGCGGGCAGTAATGACATCAAAACCGTTTTTATCGAGTTTGGTGTTGACTATTTCAAGCAACGGCCGCTCATCTTCTATAACTAAAATGGTTTTCTTTTTTGGCGGTTGTTTTTTCATAGGATATTTTAGAGCCTGTTTTAGAATCTAAACGCTAAATGTTACTGGAAGAATTGAGTCTTTTTTTAGGCATTCCCTTGATAGGCAAGGTAACGTAAAAAGTAGTACCGCGGTTTTCTTCCGGCGATTCAAACCATATTTTTCCGCCAGATTTTTCAACGATTGATTTTACAATATACAGTCCGAGACCCGTTCCATCGGTGTCTTTGTCTCTGACATTATCGGCGCGGAACAGTTTAGTAAATATTTGGCTGTGCTGTTTTTTCGGGATGCCATAACCGGTGTCGGAAATTTTTAGAAGAATGTTCTCTGTATTCGCCAATACGATTGACAGTTTAATTTTTCCGCCCTCTGGAGTGTATTTCACCGAATTTGACAAAATATTTTGTATGACCATTCGCAAAAGTTTCGGGTCGGCTTGCATAGGCAAAATATGTTTTTCGCATACCAATCTAAATTTTATCTTTCTGGCATCGATTTGCGGTTTTTGTTCCTGGGCTACATTTCGGGCAAGTTCACAAACATCGGTTGATTTTGGTTCAATTACAAATGTTCCAAGCTCGAGGCTGGACACGTCCAGCAAGGCATTTACCAGCTCAACCATCCGTTGATTGCTGCGATATACCTCATCCAGATATTTTTTTTGTTTTTTATTCAATTCTCCAACATCTCCGGCCAAAAGCATTTCCGCATACCAATTGACCGTAGAAAGGGGAGTGCGAAGCTGGTGCGAAGCGAGCGAGACGAACTCCGTTTTGGCTTTATCGATTTCTCGTTCAGATGTAATGTCTCGAAAGACTTTTATTGCGCCAATCGTTTTTTTGTTCAGAACAACCGGCGTTGCCATAATCGCCATAGGGAATCTTACTCTATCTTTCGCTTTATAATAGGCCGCGGAAAGCGCTGCGGTTTTAGCGCCAGTCGCCAAGACGATATTCACAGGATGCTTCTCCAACGAGATAAATGCTCCTTTTTCATCCTCTAAAGGGATCACATCAAAGAATTTTTTTCCCACAACCTCATTGCCTTTTTTCCCGAGTAATTTTTCGGCCGTTTTATTTATAAAAATAATATTTCCTTTTTCATCCGTAGCCAGAAGTCCGTCGCCAATTGACAATAAAATTGATTCTTCTTTTGCTCTGGCCATCTCTAGGCTTTTTGTTCGCTCGAGGACTTTATTCTCGAGAGTCTCATACGACATTTTTAGTTTCTCGGCTGTTATTACAAGTTTTCGCCTAACCTCCTCCTTTTCTTCAGCTGTCACAGCGAGCTTGCGCCTGACACTTTCTTTTTCCTCGGCGGTTACCGCAAGCTTTGCCGCTGTCAAAACCAACTTGCGTCTTACAACTTCCTTTTCCTCAGCCGTGGCAGCAAGCTTTGCCGCCGTTACTACCAGTTTTTGCCTAACCTCCTCCTTTTCTTCAGCTGTCACAGCGAGCTTGCGCCTGACGCTTTCTTTTTCCTCGGCAGTTACCGCAAGCTTTGCCGCCGTTATAGCCAATTTTTCGGCAGTAGCTGCCAGTTTCTCAGCCGTTACCGCCAGTTTTGCCGCCGTTACCGCCAGTTTGCGTCTCACTATTTCTTTTTCTCTTGCTGTCGCGGCCAGTTTTTCTGCCGTGGCGGCAAGTTTTGCCGCTGTTACTACCAGCTTGCGTCTGACACTTTCTTTTTCTTTGGCTGTAGCAGCCAATTTCTCGGCTGTGGCGGCAAGTTTTGCCGCTGTCACCACTAATTTACGTCTGACACTTTCTTTTTCCTTCGCGGTTACGGCGAGCTTGCGTCTGACACTTTCTTTTTCTTTGGCTGTAGTCGCCAACTTTTTTGCAGTCACGGCAAGTTTTGCCGCCGTTACCGCCAGTTTTCGCCTGACGCTTTCTTTTTCCCGCGCCAAAACCTTGAGATTCAAGATTATGTCATCAGATGCTGAAATGATAGTTTTTGTTTCCATAGAGTGTGTTAAGTGTGTTATTCGGCAAAAATTTCTTCAATTTTTTTTACAATATCATGAAGCTTCCAATCCGATTTGATTAAATAATACGTTGACTTATGTGTTATCGCATCAGCTACAAATTGTTCATGAGTTATATTTAAGTTCGTCAAAATAATAATGGGGACTTTTTCTCCCCATATATCTTCTCGAATCTTTTTGAATGCAGCCATACCATCCATCTTCGGCATAATTAGGTCAAGTAAAATTAGCTCAGGGTGTTCTCTGAGCGCGATCCTCACGCCATCCTTGCCATTTTTCGCCGAAAGAGTTTGAAAGTTTTTGAGACGGAGAATGTCTACCAGAGCCTCGCGCAAACTTCTTTCGTCTTCTATGATGAGTATTTTTTTAGGCATTTTTTATTACCTGCCTTAGAGCATATCCGTTATCTAACTGCCATTGAAATATTGAAATTCGGCCACTGTCCCTGCAATATTGCACAAGACGTATGATAACCAAATCTATTACAACGGATACCACTGAAGCATTTCAGCCGCTTCTCCGGAACCGGAAAAAGTAAAATAGTTTTTATATAAAAAATAAAAACCCGCCGTAGCATTCGCTCGTGCGGGTAATGATTTAGGCGATTTGTTCCGCGACTAACCGCGTAAAGAGAGGCGGATAATCTGACCCGAATGCAAAATATTTTCCATGTTTGCCGGCATAATCAACCCATGTGTTCGCGCTTCTTTCAGACGCTTCTCTTCGATATTCACATACCCATTTCCAACCCGGAAATTTCTTGACGATGATATCTAGTGGATTTATGCCCAATCTAAAACATTCCTCAATCCAGACATTTTTTGGAAGTCCGGGAAGCGACAGCTTATTTCGTTCTTCCACTGTGATTCCCCGTACCGGAAAGAAAAGCATCTTAGATTTCATCTCCGCAATCTGTTCTTCGTCTCCCGTGGCGTTTTGCCAATCAAAGACCGGATCATCTTGAGGAAAAGAAAGTAATCTAGGATTATCGCGTTTGGACTGAGGATCAAGTATAAACTTGTATTCATGCCTAATCTCAACCGGTATGTCAACAACGCCGATATATTCACCCGGTTGATATCCTGTCTCAGGCAGATAAAAATCGGTTAGAATCACTTCAATCGTATTCTCACGGGCATAAAGCAGTTTTCCATTCAACCATACAACATAAGTTTCTTTCATAAATCTCCTTTTTGTTCTATTCGCAGTATAGTTATATTTGCAGATGTGTCAATAAAAAAACTCCGGAGACAGGATTCTTGCTCGAGAAATATAGAAATATAGTAAGAGTTACTGTCAAACTAATTTTTAAGGTTTTTCTCTTTTACTCGCCAATTTATTTCAAAAGAAATTGAGTATTTGTTCGGAATTTGCCATTTGGAGAATCTAAAACAAAATAACTGGAATTTATTTTCAGAAATTTTTCCAAAACCGAATCTATTTAATGTTAGTTCAATGTCTATTACCATATGAAGAATTATACCAAACTTGAAAAAGTTAGAAGTGGATAAATTTGAGTTTTGTGTATAAAGAAAAACCCGCCTACGATTTGAACGTAGCGCGGGTTATAAACATAATTCACTGGTCAACAGTCAACCGAATACTGGTATTAGGTATAGCCTGGCCGCCAGAAAGCCATCAATTTGTTCGTACTCGACGGTGAGATTGAGTTTCTTATTGATTGCTACGGCAATCTCTTTTGCATGTTCAAGTATAGTGTCACGAACGATAAGGTAAGGTTCGCCGAAGTTTTCACCTTGATGGTAAGCAAGAGAACCCTCCAGTATTGTTATTACTCCGGCGAGTGCACCTACTGATTTATAAGCAACTCATCTAATTTTTGTCTTATTTTTTCAGCTCTCTCTTTGGTGTAGCCGATAATCATTACATTATACATATTTAACTCCCGTCTTTATTGGTTTATGTTTGCTATGGAAAGGATTACAACTCTTGCGTTAGGATAGCACAAAGTAATATAACCGTCAACTATTTCTGAATCTCATTTTTTCTTTGCTTCCACTTTCAAACTCTCAAGCGGTATTCCTTGATACTGTCTTTTGCTGATTTCTTTGTCTTCAGATAATATTTTTACGGAAAAACCCGCGTTCTCAATTGTTTTTATATAATCATCTTTGAGCAGGGCGCCCCCGACACATCCGGCGATCAATTCGCCATTTGCTCTTTGTTCTGGCGAAAGCTCTTTGAGCAACACGATATCCGAAAGATACATACGTCCGCCTTTTTTAAGGGCGCGATAAACCTCACTGAACACTTTGGATTTGTCCGGAGCAAGATTGACGACGCAATTACTGATAGCAACATCAATTGAATTGTCCTCAATGGGCAATTTTTCAATATCGCCTAAAATAAATTCTACATTTTTATAGCCCTGATTTTTGGCATTTTCTCTGGCTACATCAATCATCTCTTCCGTCATATCTATGCCAATGACTTTGCCAGATTTTCCAACTTTATCGCCAGCCAAAAAACAATCGAGACCGGCGCCTGAGCCAAGGTCTAAAACAGTTTCGCCCTCCTTAATGTGAGCCAAAGCTGTCGGATTTCCGCAACCCAGGCCGAGATTAGCTCCGCCAACTTTAGCGAGTTCCTCGTCAGAATAGCCAATACTTTTGGCAATTTGTTTGTTTTGCGCTTTATTCTGACAGCTGCAACCGCAACAACCTCCTTTGACAGCCACATCGCTGTAAAAATTTTTCACTATTTTCTTAACTTCGTTTTCTTTTTTCATATCTATAAAAGATTACTTAATAATAAGTTAAAGCTTTGAATTGTTTTTTCATTCAGCGAATACATTACGTTGAGCCCTTCCTTGCGGGACTCAATAAGCCCGGCTTCTCGAAGTACTTTCAGATGATGGGAGACTAAATTTTGAGGTAAATCTAAGTTTTCCCAAATATCGCATACGCACAGCTCGCCCTTTTTAAGAGAACATAAAATTTTCAGACGGTTCTCTTCAGCAACAACTTTCAAAAGCTCAGCTGTTTTGCCGATTTCTGTCAGGAGCTTTTTATTTACGCAACATTTTGGAGTCACCCCGTTAGATAAAATTCTGGTATTATTACTCATAGAATAATTTATTATTTACGCCTCCATTTGTTTACTGACATATCTTTCTAAAATATCTAACGGGGTGAATACTATATCAATATATATTGATATAGTATCAGGTGGCAAGAATTACGCAAAGGAGAAAATGGTGGATAAGTTTTTTCTCAGCTTAATTTTTTTTCTTTGCAAATTCACCCTTTTTTGGTATCATATTTCAATCAGAGTTCGGCTAGTTCATTCAATAAATATTCCGGAGTAGCGAGCGGTGGAGTGAGATGCTTGTTGGGAACCCATTCTGATGGGAAAGCATCGCAAGACTCATTGAGGATTTTTGCGAGTTCTGAACGAAGCAAAAAACCCAATGAGTGGACAGCTCCTGTAAGGAGGTCGCCTGTTCAGGCGACTGCGCAACTTTAGCTACTATGGAATATTTGTGTGTTCTTTTTCAATTAAATATTCCGGAGTAGCCCCCGAAAAAGAAAAATTAGAATTTTTCTATCGGGACAAGCAGCGGTGGAGTTGAAATTTGCATAATAAAGCACATAAACTGCTTTATGTGCGGGTAAATTTCAAAGCCGGAATATATAGTGAACAGCAGTGAACTATTGTGAGGCGGGGTCGCGACTTTTGCGAGGCGACGGCCGAACAAAAAGTTGTGATGTCGCCTGTAAATTTATACTAATTTCAGTATCGTCGTTTAGCTCCGGAGTAGCTCAGCGGTAGAGCAGTCGCCTGTTAAGCGATTGGTCACAGGTTCGAATCCTGTCTCCGGAGCTAAGTGACGATACTTCTCTTTTAAGCGATTGGTCACAGGTTCGAATCCTGTCTCCGGAGCAAGAAATAGTTGAATCCCAATGAGATAGCATTGGGGTTTTACTATTTCTCTCCGGGACAGGATTCGAAAGACGGAGCCCCGCAAAGCGGGGCGAGTCGGGGTCGCAAACACTTAATATTTTGGAATTTCTTAATTACAAAATACTTAGTGATTTGTGACCGATTCCTGTCTCCGGAGCCATCAAAAATATCCCTAGAAATATAGGGTTATTTTTGTACCTGAGATGGGTTTTGAACTCGTGATATAATTTTATTATGAAATTTTATCTATCATCCTACGAGCTTGGGAATGAAACTGAAAAGTTGAAAGAACTTGTTGCGAATAAAAAAATTGGCTATATACCAAATGCACGAGATTTTACTGGCGCTGATCCAGAACGAAGAGAAAAACGAAATGAAAAAGATATACAATCCATTCGTGAGCTTGGCCTTGAAGTTGAAATGGTAAATCTGCGTAATTATTTTGGAAAGCAAAATAAGTTAAAAAATAAAATTGAAGAACTAGGTGCAATATTTATAAGCGGAGGAAATGTTTTTGTCCTGCGTCAGGCAATGAAACTAAGTGGACTTGACAAAATTCTTAAGGAATTGAAAAATAATGACAATTTTCTTTACGCTGGTTATAGCGCTGCGGGTTGTATTCTTTCGCATAACCTTAAAGCATATGCAATCGTAGATGACTCGACTGATACCCCGTATCCAGAACTAAAAGAAGTTATATGGGAAGGATTAGGATTCATTGATTTTGCCTTTATGCCTCATTGGGATTCCAGCCATCCTGAATCTGAAGCTATTGGCAAAGAAATTGAGTTTTGCAAGAAAAATAATATACCCTATAAAGCTATTCGAGATGGAGAAGTAATAATTATAAATTAGACGACATGAAAACAGGTTCGAATTTTTTCTAGCTTGTAAAACCAATTCTAGTACTCAAGTGATCAAACAAATAGAGCGGGGTTTTGTACCTCGCTCTATAAATACGAACATCTAATCTAGTTATCTAGATGGCACAACACTTTTACCAGTTGTCTACGTTTACCATCAAACGCTGGTCTCGAACTCGAGCTTTATCATCATCCTTCGGATCGCAAATCACCACTTCACTTTTTCCATGAGCCCACATTTGAAGACTTCCTTTATCAGAGACTCGGGCTTTGCATTCGTCCTCCGGATCGCAAATCACCACTTCACTTTTTCCATATGCAGTAACATCAAGATTCCCACCACCAGAAACACGGACTTGGAGATCATTCTCAGGATCACAGATGACCACTTCTCTTTTGCCGGCTAAAGCAATACAGCAAAAGTTGTTACCGTCTTTCTGGATACTAACTGAAAGAAAATGATTATTGTTTTTCTGCCATTCATCCATTATTTCATGAAGCTTACGCATAGACGGAGCCTCGAAATAGAGCATCTTGTTTTCGCACATAATTTTCTTTTCCTGTTATAGGTCAACCTCTAGTTTTAGCTATATTACAAAGGACAAACTTTGTAACTTCTGTTACTGACATTACCATGTATATAACGATATCGTCAAATACTACCTGAAAAGTAACTTGCTTCTCGCAAGCGAGTGGTTTAGCATTAAACTCACGATGGAGAATAGAAAACCGCCACACATACTTACCGACGCAGGATTAAGCATGTTCGTAGATACAATAAAATTAAGGGAGCTACCTCTCCCTATTGTCGACATAGATATAAAAGAACTTATGTGGCATTTTGATATGCCAGTTTGGGAAAAAGATGGTACTGATGACTGGAACCTCACTCCATGGGAAGTTATTGAAAAAAGAGAAGGCTCAACAGAACACCAAAGAAGAATCGAGGATGTTGATACTAATTTCCCATTAATGATCATGGAATATAATTCTCGCTATGTAATTCTGGATGGCATTCACAGACTCGTAAAAGCCTATATCCATGGAGATAAAAAAGTAAATGGGAAGATTGTTCCCAAAAAATATCTCGCAATGAGAGAGTAACAGTCCTAGTGTCTGTACCAATAGTTTAATCAGATAAATATGAGCAATGAAATCCTAAAAATTAATAATGTCAGTAAGAACTTTGTACAAAAGAATATTCACGAGGTTCTAGACGGTATCAACATTACTGTAAATGATGGCGAGTTCGTATGTATTTTAGGTCCCAGTGGTTGTGGAAAAACCGTTCTTTTGCACCTAGTGGCTGGATTTCTCAAACCCACGGCAGGTCAGATTATTTTTGATGGAAAAACAGTTTGCAAGCCGAGTACAGACAGGATCTTAATTTTTCAAGATTATATTTTATTTCCATGGCTAACAGTTTATGGTAATATAATATTTGGCTTAGAAAAAAGCGGCCTCCTGCGACAAGAAAAGGAAATGTTGGCGGATAAATATATGGAAATGGTCGGGCTAACAAAATTTAAGGATTGGTACATTCACAATCTTTCCGGCGGGATGAAACAACGAGTAGCAATTGCACGTGCCCTAATCTCAAATCCAAAGATTTTGCTAATGGACGAGCCTTTTGCAGCTCTAGACTCCCAAAATAGGAAATATATGAGAAAATGTTTGGAGGGAATTTGGCAAAAAACCAAAAAAACTGTTCTTTTTGTAACTCATAGCGTGAACGAAGCTATTGAATTGGCTGATACCATATATCTTTTTTCTAGTCCGCCAGTAAAAATCAAAAAGATTTATCGTCCAGATTTACCTAGGCCTCGTGACCCGCATAGTCGTGAATTTGTAGAGCTTTCCACAATTATTGAGAAAGAAATAACCGAAGAATTTCAAAAAACTATTGACCCAAATCCCACAGATGTGTCCCTGTTGAAACAGTAATTAATGAATTTAGTTTATTATTATCATGATTAATTTATAACAATCACTATGAAGAAAATATATTTGATTTGCGGACTGATCATTCTATTTATTGGTAGCTATCTTATTTTTGCCCAAAAACCAAACAATGGTAACTCTGATCTCGCTCCAGTTAGAATTGGCTACAATACAGAAAGTGTCACGAATGCATCAATTATAATTGCTTACGAAAATGGCTATTTTCAGAAATATGGTATTTTTCCAGAAATGATACCGCTAAAAAGTGGACGTGAAGTAATGCAAGCTATGGCTGCCAGTCAGGTTGACATAGGTTTAGGCAGTTTTACTAATTTTATGCAAGCAATGGTCAAGGATGCACCAATGAGAATCATTGCTGCTTCCGCTTCATCTCCAAGTTTCATTTTTGTTAGACCAAATGAAAACTTGAATAAATTTACAGATCTTTATGGAAAAAACATTATAGTTAGTCCTAGTGGTATCAATGATCTTTTCTTCCAAACGGTGATGGGCAAGGAAAATATTGATTTAAATAAGATGCAACTTGTAGATATCGAAAGAGCTTACCAAACTATCGCCTTAATGAACAAAAAAGCAGTAGACGCAGTCGTTGTATCAGAGCAAGATGCAGAAGCTTTAATTAAAGCTGGAGCTGTTATTTTACCGGAATGGGAAGCAAAGGGATATACTGAACAATTCTTACCTCGTAATTCTCTAGTCATTAACACAGAATTTTTAAACCAACAGGAATTGGTGGTAGAACATTTTCTAAATGCTATTGCAGATGCTCATAGACTTATAAATAGCAAACCGATCGAAGCAGCTAATATTTTATCGAAACATATCAAAGATGGAAGTGCTGGAGCTGTTATTCGTTCATCTGAAGAAATCGCAAGACAATGGGAAAGCAAAGAGGTTATAAACATGATATGGCAAGACCCTAGTGTTACAATGGAGTTAGCAAAAAAAGCCAATGAACTAGGAGCAATAGACAAAGAGTTAACTACAGAAGATGTGTTCGATTTAAGATTTGAAGATAAATTGAAGGCAGCTCAAAAAGAAATATATGGCCAATAAAATTAAAAATTTTATTCTTGGCGCATCGTTATTCCTAGCAGTCCTTGTTGTATGGCAAATATTGAGTACCTTTCACGTTGTACCAACATGGTTGATTCCTTCCCCTTCCGAAACTTTTTTTTCCTTTCTAGAACTTGCTAAAAATGGAATACTGATTAAATTACTAATAAACAGCTTATTCAATATATTTCCAGCCTTCGTTTTGGCTTTACTATTTTCTCTAGTGTTGGGAGTATTTGTTGGTATTAATACCACTTTTCGTCGCATGTTTCTACCTTTTTTGGCGGCAATAAACTCCATACCATCACTAGCTTGGCTACCATTAATTATCTTATTTCTTGGATTCACCCACCAAACCATCTGGATGGTTATCTTTATCTCCAGTTTCACTAAAATGATATATAGTGTTATCGGTGGAGTCCGGGATATAAACCATAACTGGCTTTTGGTAGCACAAAATTTGGAATTAAACAAATTTAAGACAATAACTAAAGTAATACTACCCGGCGCCTTGCCACAGATTTTAAGCGGTGTACGGATAGGCTTCGGATCTGCGTGGAGATCTCTAATAGGAGCAGAAATGCTTATGGTTACTGCCGGAGGACTAGGAAAATATATATGGATGTCACAATGGGCATTCAAATTTGATCAGGTTTTTTCTGGAGTAATAGTAATCGCTTTGGTGGGAGTTTTGGCTGAGCAGATTATTTTTAAAAAGATCGAGAAAATTACACTGGTCAGATGGGGACTAATTCTGGAATAAAGAATATTTTTTGCTATAATTAAACATGTAAATATCATATTATGATTAAAGGAATAATATTCGACATGATTGGCCCCTTACTTCAGAAATGTCATGATTATGTTTCTGACGAGATTGTTGAGACAGCAGAGAATATGCGAAGCTGTTCTTTAAATGATGAGGAATTCATTCAAGCGCTAAAAAAGAATGAGATTACAGAACAATATTCACTGGATGAGATCGCTAAAAGAATTGTCTCAAAATACTGCAAGGTTCAGCAAGTTTGGGACAAATTATTGCCAAAACTGAAAAGTAAATACAAGCTCGGTATTATTAATAACGGAACAGCCATAACAATCTCCCATTTCAAGGAAAAGAATAAGTCTAATGAATTTTTTACAACTTTTATCAATTCTTCAGAGGTTAATATAGAAAAACCGAACAGTAGAATATACATTTTGACTGCTGAACAAATGAAATTGAAACCTGAAGAATGCGTATTCATAGACGATACTGAAAAAAATGTCTTAGGTGCGAATAATGTCGGAATGAAAGGGCTATTATTTACAAATTATCAAAATCTACTTATTGATTTGAAAGCTCTGAATATATAGGCATCTAAAAACACAGGCTCAGACGAGACACCACCTAGTTCTAGTTCTGAACCCCCACCTCCGGAAACAACCCCAAATAGATGAGAGGAGACTCCTTGAAAGAGGTTCTAACGTCCTCTAGCCAGTGGAGCAAAAGACCTTGTTAATAGACATCAAAAAAATCGCCCTTTGGGTGGTTTTTTGATATCATTAATTGCATGAAGAACAATAAGGGCTTTGCCATAATTATAATAGTTTTTATGGTAGTCAGTGTTTTAGCTTTAGGAGGGGGAGCACATTATTTTTTAGTAAAGGAGACACCAGAGCCAACCGAAATTACTACGCTGACGCCCGCACCAACACCTACCACGGCGTTAACTCCAGCAGTCATTTCTAACAATACTCCGATTACAAGCGCTGGAGGAAACGAAATAAATGTGGTAACAATGCCTGTTGTACATCCTGCGGTGACCACGCAAGATACAGTAGCCGGAATATCAGCACAAATCTTAAATTTACAGGAAAGACTAAGCAATACGAAGGATGTGTTGGTGCAAAATTCTTTGACGTCTCAAATTACTGAATTAAAAGCAAGAATGGAAGCACTTGCGAAAGCGCTCCAGAGCAAGGTTACCATAACTCCCTCAGCTATCGCTCCGACAGTACCAATTATTACAAAACCCATTTTAGCAACGGAGTGTAATCAAAATAAATTCAGTGCAGCTTTTGTATTGGTGTCACCAGATCCGAGCGACCAAAAAACAAAAGAGTTCTCAATTTTTTTAGAAGATTTGAGGGGGAAACTTGAACAAGCATTTAAAGAGGCAACGTATGATTTGGCAACTATGAAAGTTGAGGACATTTTTATTACAAAAACTGGCTCAGAAGATTATATTAGTAATCCTAGTCAAATAGCTTTTCCGAATGTTACAAAAGATTTAATTTCAAAAAATGGGGATAAATATAACTTTGTTTATGTTTTTACAACTTATGATCCAAAAACTAATGCATGGTTTCATATTCGAACAAGAAGTATTATTAAAAATATTGGATATAGAACTTCTGATAAACTTCCGTATTATGGAAGCTCCGGTAGCCTTTTAGGTATTTCTTTTATGGGTGATTTTTTATCAGAATATAAAAACTCGCTCAATGAACCCCGTACGCTTGCTAGTCAGCTACCTACTGACGCTCCTTTTGGAATTAGACTTTTACTTCATGAAACTGGGCATCAGTGGTGCTGTCAATTAGGTGATAAATTTTCAGGAAATGGAGATACATCTAAGGTTGAAATAATAGGAGTGGGTGGTTCTCACACTTATCGTGGACTAGAAGCACCGGCTAAAACTCAAGACCCCATGTTTGGTTCTCTTCCTTGGGTGCTAGACGAAAATAGCGGTACTTATTTTCTAGAAAAAGCAACGACTATTGCTGGTTTTGGAACTAATGCTGATTATGCCGATTTTGGATTTAATTGGTCCATGGATTTTGCATATGAACATTACCCGATAAGGTATCACCCTATAACACTGTATGCTATGGGGTTATTGCCAAAAGATCAGTATTCAAAAGAGTTTAATATTGTAGACATTGAAGAAGAAGTGGGTAATTCTAAAGTTACTGATGCAAAAAAATATAGCAAAACCAGTGTTAACGATATTATTAAAATTTTTGGTGAACGAACTTGCAATCAATGATGCAAAAATTGATAAAATAAAACACTCTTAACTGATCACTGAATGTGATAAAATTCACATATGAATAAAATTAGAATAACATACTCTATCTTTGCAATATTATTCGGGATATTTTTTGTTGTGTACGGTGAATATGATGATAGTCCCGGAGGGCAAGTGATCGGACTTTTAATGGTCATTGCCGGTATTGTTGGTATAATAAAGAGTAAGAAGAAAAATTACTAATGCTTTAGCTATTGGCATGTCTCAGTATAGTTCTGAACCTCCATCTCAGGAAAAAGCCCAAAAAAGCCACTAAACTGCAAATCGCTTTTGATTTTGCGCCAGTTGGCAGTTCTGAATGTGTCCACGAGCGGGAGCCGAAAAAGTTTAGCCGCCCAATTTTCGTTTGGGCGGCTTTACTTTTTCCGGCTCCGGAGAGCAAGTGAACGGTTTCACTTGCGCACAGGATTCGAAGCCCGATTGAGCACCCAGCACTTTCTGAAAGTGCTGGGTGCTCAATCGGGGTACTGACCATGTAATGGTCGAAACTCCTGTCTCCAAAGCAGCTATTTCTTAATTTAAGCAAACAGGAAAATCACGCGGCGTAGGCCGAGAATCTTGTCTTCCCTTTAAAAGTAGTTGACGGTTATATTGTTATGTGCTACTCTAACGCAAGAGCTCCAGAGCTGAAACCGTAAGTTAGTCAATTCAAACGATAAAAATAAACAGGGAAGGAGAATATCGTATGATCGCACTCACATTGGTCGGTTTAGTTTTAGATGTCATTTCCACGACTTTATATGGGGTGGCATTGAAAATCCTTTGGGCTTGGTACATGGTACCTATTTTTGGACTGCCAAAACTCACCATACCCCAAGCCATTGGAGTTGCAATCTGTGTGGGATTAATCACTCATCAATATATCCCGGGGAAAGCAAACATGGAAACGATTAAAGAGACGATTCTTGGTGCGGTATCTGACAGTATTACTGCGCCGTTATTCGCTCTTATCTTCGGTGCTGTTGTGCATTTGTTCGTTTGATCCAAATTTTAAATAGTTTTAAAGAAAAACGCACGACCTCCGGGTACGGCGTTTTTTTATAAACAGAAAACGTAATTTGTCATTGCAACTTTTCTTATACAGTTGCCGTTATATAATATACAACGACCAACATCTAAAAATATGAAATGGTACCCGATATTTTTTATAGTATTCATTTTCGCGGTTATGGGCTATTTTGTTTTTCAAGATAATTTTTTATCAAATAACAAGTCTGAGAACACACAAATTTTTATGGGTAAAATAATTTTAGAAAGTTCCGCTTTTAAAAATAATGAAATGATGGCGAGCAAATACGCCTGCGACGGCGCCGGTTTAAATCCTCCGCTTACATTCAAAAATATTCCTGCCGAAACAAAATCTCTGGCCATAACTTTGGAAGATCCTGATACTTCAATCGGAACGTTTGATCATTGGGTCAAATGGAATATTTCTTCCTCAACGACAGAAATTGAAGAGGGGATTCCGCCCATTGGAATTTCAGGAAAGGGATCTTCCGGCGATTTGGATTATATTCCTCCGTGTCCGCCGACAGGAACTCATCACTACATTTTCACTATATACGCGCTTGATCAGACGCTTAATTTGGCCGAAGGAAGCAATAAAAAAGATTTGCTCCAAGCGATGGAAGGACATATTATTGATAAAGGGCAGTTGATAGGATTATATGAAAAGAAAATCAAGTAGAATATCAGCCTCGCAAAGCCTCGGCGAAAATTTATAGAAAATTTATTGTTAAATCTTTTGTCATTTTATATTTTTTCCACAAGTCTTTAAGTCTTAAAAATAATTTCTATTTATTTTCTATAAGTTTTCTATTAATTATCTGTTTTAAGAAATGTACATTAAAGTCAAAGCCACACCAGGCGCAAAAAAGGAAACCGTTCAGAAGATTTCGGACGATACTTTTGAAATTTCCGTAAAAGAAAAGGCTGAAAGAAATATGGCAAATGATCGAATTGTTTCCATAATCAGAGACTATTTTGGCGTAACAAAAGGGCAGGGAATTGTCAGAATAATAAGCGGACATCATTCGCCAAGCAAGATTTTAAGTGTTGAAAAAAGTGTTTAGAACTCATCCCAAAACCTATCGCAATCCCCGCCCGACCGAATACGGTCATTCGGGCAGGCAAAGCCCCGCCAAATTCGTGGGAAAAATGGTGCAGACGAGGGAAGTGTAGCCGGCCTACTCGGACCGAGGATAAAACATTTTTCACCGAATTTGGCGGGGCGACGATGCGAAACTTCTTTTGATTTCATTTTGTGTTAGGTTTTGGGATGA
>Ga0172379_10003204_pt1 | contig 26650 bp, 17 predicted proteins | sample GrowelOW334metaG_FD_119756 | JGI IMG/M metagenome (GOLD analysis project Ga0172379, IMG submission 119756) | Groundwater microbial communities from an aquifer near a municipal landfill in Southern Ontario, Canada - Groundwater well OW334 metaG | ecosystem: Environmental > Aquatic > Deep...
AAGCCTTGGAAGAAGGCATCCGTGAGGACGATACCGTTACCATCTCCTATACTTCCGGCACGACAGGAAATCCCAAGGGCATCATGCTCACCCACCTGAATTACTGGCACAATTGCCATGATTCGGCTCAGATCGTAGAGGTACAAAAAGGCTGGAAGAGCCTTATCATGTTACCCTTGGATCATTCATTCGCACATACGGTGGGGATCTATATTTTCCTGCTTAAAGGTATCTGCATGTACTTCGTGGATGCCCGAGGCGGTGCCATGTCGGCTCTCAGGAACCTGCCAAAAAACCTGGTTGAAACAAATCCGGATTTCCTTTTGACGGTGCCTGCCCTCTCGGGCAATTTTATGAAAAAGATGATCCAGGGTGTCGCGGCGAAAGGTGCCTTCATCAATGGGATTTTCGAGCGGGGAGTCAGAGCAGGAATCGCCCGGGCAGGCAATGGGTTCAACAAGCCATCAGTTTTAACGAGGGCAGCGAATTATCTGCCTTGGGCTTTAGCCAACGCACTGGTGTTTCCCAAGCTCCGCCTTATTTTTGGAACCGACATCAAATTCTGCGTAGGCGGCGGAGCGTTGCTGGAAATAAAGCAGCAGGAATTTTTCAATGCTATCGGAGTGCCTGTCTATCAGGGTTATGGGTTGACAGAAAACGCGCCCATCATTTGCGCCAACTCCTCGGCAAGGCATAAATTCGGTACCTCCGGAGTGATCATTCCCACCCTGGAAGTACGGATAATGAAAGATGCCGAGACCGGATGCAAACCTGGCGAAGTAGGCCAGATTGTCACCAGGGGTGACTCGGTGATGAAAGGTTATTTCAAGAATCCGGAAGCCACTGCAGAAACGCTGCGGGACGGCAGGCTTTGGTCGGGCGACTTGGGCTACATTGACCCGGACGGATTTCTGGTAGTCACCGGTCGGGAAAAAGCCCTGTTGATCAGCGCCGACGGTGAAAAATATTCGCCGGAAATGATCGAGGAAGCCGTAGTAAATACTTCCCGCTTCGTAAACCAGATCATGGCCTACAACGAGCAGCGCAAATTCACCAGCGCGCTGGTAACCATCAACCCGGAAGCTGTCAAGGCTGCGCTGAAAGGTCGCAAGGCTGATACGGAAGAAGTAATCAGCCTGATCCGCGAGGACCTGCAGGTTTTTGTCTCCCACCCGGAGTATTCATCGATTCCGGTACAATGGCGGCCGGTATCTTTTGCGATCATACCGGAACCCTTCGACGAGAAGGACGGACTCATCAATTCGACAATGAAGTTGGTTCGCCACAAGGTCCGCGATTTTTACGCGCTTCGTATCGAAGAGGTCTATTCCGGTGGTTCCGCCGACCCGTTCATCGACGGAAACCGCGCGGCCGTAAAACAACTGGGACTGGTTTCGGAATAAGGCACGGACACGATGACGAATGAACGGATGAGGGAATTGCTGGGATCATTGATCGCGATCCGCTCGGATGAGAGCGAGGGAGAACTGGCCCGATTCCTAAAATCCGTTACCGAAAAATACGGAGCGGCCGCACACATGGACGAGGTGGCGGAGGGACGCTTCAATTTTATGGCTGTCTTTGACGGAACGCTACCCGGCAAGAGATGGCTGTTCGAAGCTCACGGAGATACCGTCCCGGGCGACCAGCCGTATCGCTGGGATGCGACGGCCGGCCGGGTGTATGGCCGCGGAGCCTGTGACAACAAAGCGGCCCTCGTCGCCATGCTCGCAGGTATTGTGCGTGCGCAGGAAAAGGTTGCGTTGCACGGTTCGGTACAACTGGCGTCCACCTGCCGGGAAGAAACCGGCGGAGAAGGCGCACGCGCGCTGGCGGCATCCGCCTACAGGCCGGACTTTACGATCATAGGCGAACCGACAAGACTGGAAATCGTACGGGCCCATAAGGGTGCCTGGCGTACACGCATCACGACCCACGGCAAGGCTGTACACAGCTCGAACCCGAAAGCCGGTATAAACGCGATTGTATTGATGTGCGATATCATCAAGGTTCTGGAAAATGATTTTGCTTCTACCCTCGCCCGGATTCCGCACGCGCTGCTCGGCGCTCCGACCCTCAGCGTGGGAACCATCCAGGGCGGGAAGGCGGCGAACATAGTACCGGACCATTGTACCATCGAAGTTGATTGGCGACTGGTGCCCGGGATGAGGACCGAAGAATTATTGGCTGACTTGAGAAAGCGCTTTCCTGACGCGACGGTAGGGGAGTATGAATTCTATCCTCCCTTCCATGAAAGCGATGACTCCGAAACACTCACACGCCTAAAGACCTCCATCGAGGCGGTGCGAGGCATTCCAGCGGTACTGACGAGCGCGCCCTGGGCAGCGAACGCGGGGATACTCCAGCACGAGACCGGCCAATCCTGCGCGATATTTGGTCCAGGGGACATAGCCCAGGCCCACACCACGGATGAATGGATAGAATGGAGCCAGGTTGAGATGGCGGCAGAAATCTACGAACGCCTGCTAACGAGCTGACAGCCAAGTCGGGAAGCGAACCGGCTCCTACACCTTGGCGGTTTTTTCACCAACCCTCACCAGGCTGATTATGGTTGGTACCACGTAGAGGGTCATCAGGGTTGAGACAGTCAAACCTCCGGCAACCGCGATGCCCAGGGGCTTGATGACACTGGACCCCTCACCCAAGCCGATGGCTATGGGCAACATGCCCGCAATCGTCGTGAGGGAAGTGATCAGGATGGGGCGCAACCTGATGGTCGCGCTTTGGACCAGGGCTTCGGTCTTTTCCATTTCCCTGCGGCGGACCAGGAAAAAATCGATCAGGATGATGGAGTTGTTCACGACGATACCACTGAGAAGTATGGCACCCAATAGCGAGTTGAGCGACAAGGTAGATGAAAAGACAAAGAGGCTGAACACCAGGCCGATGAAACCCAGGGGAACCGCCGCCAGGATGATCAGGGGGATTATGAAGGAATTGAACTGGAAGGCCAGCAGGATAAAGATAAGTGCAATGGATATGGCAAGGGAAATGAAAAGCGAACGGATGGCGCTGTCCAGTTCCTGGGCGGGATTGACAAACGCGACGGTGGTACCATCGGGGACGACTTGTTTTTCTGCCAGGTATGCCCGGGTTTTCTTTTCCAGGGGAAGCCGCTCCGAAGCCGCTGAACCACGCATCCTGCTTGCATAGACACGGAAAACCAGGTCACCATTTTCGGTGACGATCTGCGAGACGTTGGATTTGATCTCGAAATCGAAAAAGTGTTTGAGCGGTACGGCGCTCTGTTTATATGGAACCAGGAAATTGGCCAAGTTTGCCCTGCCCCGTATTTCAGCGTCCGGGTACACAGCCCGGGCGTTGACTGTCAGTCCTTCATGGTCGTAAGTTTTTGTTTGTGTTCCCGCTAGTATGCGCCGGACCAAAGTGAGCAGGGCATTCTCCGAAAGGGAACCCACCTTGCCGAAGGTTTCCTTTCGCGGCTTAAGCATGAGCTCGTCGGTGTAGCCCGTAGTGGGCGTCGTGGAAACCCGGGCATAACCACCACTGGCGCTCACCAGATCGCGGGTTTGTTCCAACAGTGGAATGAGCACATTCTCGTCGGTTCCGCTTATATCTATACGAAGGTCGTCGGTGCGGGGCAAGGGCAATTCCGCGGGATCCCAATTCATGATGTTGTAGTACCAGTCGTTGTCCGAGGGAAAAAGCCGCTGGAGCTCGGCGGTGACGAAGGCGGCGTCCTTTGTTTTTTTGAGCACGATGAAGAGACGGTTGAAACGGCCCCTTACCTCGGCGTAGGTACGGACCACATAGTCGCCCAGCTCGTCCTTGATGATGGTGTTCATCTGTGGCAGTTTGTCTTCGACAATTTCCTGGCTGGTAAGATCGTTCGTGGATTGAAGGAAGACGATTAGGCGGTCGCTCTGGGGAGGCGACATTATTTCCTTGGGCAGGCGGGGCAGGACGAGCGCCGACGACAGAGTGAAAATGGCGACAGCGCCAACCAAAAGGCTGAAGGACGCTGATTTTTTGGTAATGACGAATCTCAGTGAACGGGAATAGAGCTGCTCCAAAGCGTGCAGCACCCGTTCGCTGGGATTTTTTTTTGCCCGCTCCGCATCGGTGGCCTTGCCCTTGATGTCGCTGTTCCGGTAGATCAAAAAAGCCAGGATGGGAACGAGGGTGAGGGAAACCACGAGCGAGAAGCTCAGCGTGTACACGACTACTTTTGCCTGATCGCCGAGGATGGCGTTGGTCAGGGGCGCGGTAAAAGATAGGGGCAGAAAAACCATGATTGACGTAAGGGCGGAAGCGATGACGGGAGAACGGACCTCGCCGACAGACCGGACGATCAGATCCTTGAGGTGGAGCTCATCGCCTGAATGGTTTTCATCCACCCTGAAGCGGTGGATATTTTCCATCACGACGATGGACGCGTCCACGATCATGCCAACTGCCAGAGCCATGCCACCGAGGGAAATCAGGTTGAGGCTGACGCTGAAGACATACATGGGGATAAAGGACAGGACAAGCGAAGCGGGTATGGAAAAGCCTATCAACAGGGAATTACGTACCTCACCCAGCATCAGGAATACGATGATCATGGATAGGAGCGCACCAAGCACGAGGGATTGAAGGACGCTCATCATGGACCGGTTTATGTATTGGGCCGGGTCCAAAAGGGCGCTTATAACCGTATCGGCCGGTAGCAATCCTTCCTTCCGTAGATCAACAAGTATTTTTTGGACATTCCGGGACATGTTGCTGATATTGCCGCCGTCTACCGGGTTACAAACTATCTGGATGCCCCTCTCTCCGTCTATGACAAAAGTAGCCGAAGGAATAGTGTAGTAGATCGAGATATCGGCAATCTTTTCCAGCGTGATATCGATGCCGCCCAATTCCTTGACCACCAGTTGGCCAAGGTCGAATAGTTCGGGTTCATCTTTCGTATAGCTGACGCTCAGACGGAGGGGGCCTTCCGTCAGGGAGCCGATGGATTGGGTTCCGGAACTGGCCTGCAAAGCTGCATTCACATCGACGATTGTTATCCCGTACTGGAGCATATCCAGCTGACGCAGGGTGATGGATGCGCGCAATTCTTCAACGTTGAAGATTTCCAGGACATCGACATCCTGTATTTGCGTGAGCCTTGGTTCGGCGTTGGATTTGACGAGCTTGAACAAGGTTTCGGGGGCGACTGAAGCCGAAGAAAGCCCCAGCATCAGGTAACCGGCATTCTCGCCGGAAAAAAAGCGCACCTGAATATTCGCCTGCAGTTCGGTAGGCAAGCTGTTGTTGATGGTGTTGAGGACAGCCTCGGTCGCAGCCTTGACCTCGTCGGCGTTGCTCTTCCAGTCGAAGGTAAGGATAAAACTGCTCTGGTTGCTGCCGTACCGGGCTTCCAGAAGATCCAGCCCCTCGATGCTGAGCAGGTTGCTTTCGATGGTATCCGCGTATTCGTTGTGGAAGGCGACTGCCGAATAACCATTGTGTCGGAGGGAAGTCATGAGTCGGGGACGGTTTACCCGAGGGTACAATTGCACCGAAAGCCGGGTTACCAGGTAGACCCCTGCAACCGACAACAGGATGAACAATAGCAGTACGCCCAGGCGCTTTTTTATCAATAGGCCTAGCATATCAGGGTTCCAGGCCTTCCACGGCGGTACCGGCGTTTTCCTTGCCGGTAAGTTTGAGCAGCACCCGTTCTCCCGGTTTGAGCCCGTCCAGGATGAGGACCTGGTTTCCGTAGATGGCACCGATCGTCACCCTGCGGTCTTCCAGCTTATTGTCGGCATCCACTACCCACACCTGATAGCGCCCATACATTCGCCGGAGCAATTCCTGCTTGAGGAAAATTCCCCGGATCCTTCCGACTGTCAATTCCACTGTGGCGAATTGACCTGGAGCCACCTCCCTGGAAAATGGAAATGCGAAGCTTACCGTGTAGAGGCCGGTGGTATAATCCGGTTCCGGCGAGCGTGAGCGGATGCTGCCCTTAAGGATGGCTCCGCCGACTACTGTCGCGCTTACTTGGGTTCCCTCCCCCAGCGAGAGCGCGTCCTTATCGCTTACCAAGGCGTCCAGCAGGTAGGAACCCGTATCGATGAGGACGACGCCCTGTTCTCCGGTCTTCACCGTAGCGCCGGTTCTGATCGGAATGGAAGATACCGTCCCGTCGATCCGGGCGACCACCGTGGCGGGCACATAACTCCCGGCCAGATCGTCCCGTTCCACGCTGAAAAGGCGGTCGCCGGTTTTTACGGCCTGTCCAACCCTGACGAAAACAGCCTTGACAATGCCATTCGCCGTGACCTGATGGACAACTGTATTGGCCGGGGTCAGACGGCCACCGACCTTCGTCGTGAGTGGAATTTGCGTCATCCTTACCATGCCGACGGTCTCGCTTGTCTTGCCGGTGGGGCGGACATCCGCGTCGGCTTCCGGTTCCACGCCAGCACCGGAGCCGGCTCCTGAAGGCCGATTGCCACCCCTGGGAGTCCTGCCGCTTGGGCCCGCACCAGCCTGACTGGCAGCGGCCCCTGCCGTACCTGCCGCGCCGGCGGCGCCAGCTGGTCTGGCGGCACCCGATTGAGGGGTCTGGACACCGGGAGCAACCACCGCTCCCGGCGGCGGAGCCCCTCCACCGGGGAAACCGCCCCCGCCGGGCATTCCACCCTGGAAGTCGCCACCACCTCCCCCGGGAAAACCTCCGGCTCCACCGCCCATCTGTGCGAACAGGAAAACCGAAGAAAGACTCATCATGAGCGACACTATTCCGGCAACTATGGGTTTCATTATTTTTGCTCCGCGGCGAAGTACTGGGCCAGTTTCAATTTCTGTATCGTAAGGTCATGCCCGATTTTCATCGCTTCCAACTGGACGATGGATAGGTCTATTTGTCCCATTACCAAATTTTCTTCATTGGTAAAGCCATCAGCCAGGAGCGCTTTGAGCATATCGACCTTGTCCAATTCGTCCTCCACATCCAGAGTCTTGATACTCTTGTCCAGCTCAAGAATTTCCAGACGTTCCCGGGCCTGGCGGACGTCGTCGCCAAGACTCTTTTGCGCATTTTCCAGCCGGAGCCTTGAAAGGGCGACATTTTCCTTGCGCTGCAGGCTGTTCAGGGCCCGCTCGCCCTTGTCCAGCAACACCACGGATAACTGGAGACCCAGACCCCAGTTGAACTTGGCCTGTTCCGGATCGTAGGAAACCTGGGCGGACAAGGTAGGGTTTGGGAGCCAGGGCAAAAGGGAAAAGGCCTTGCGCCTCTCGGCGGCTGCCAGGTCCAGTTCCTGGGCGCGGATAGTTGGTGATTGGGTGGGACTGTCGCCTATGTCCGGAATGCCTGCTGTCCAAGCCAGGCTGCGCGATTGGAGATCGGAGTACAGGGTTCCGGCCTTTTCCCTGAGAACCGCATCGAAGGCTGCAAGTGAACTGGATGCCGAAAGCATTCCGCGCCGGGCCTGCAGAATGCGCCGTTCGACTTCCCGTTGGGAACTTTCGTGGGTTGCGGCCTTGATGCGCTCCAGCACCTCCAGATTGAGCTTGTTTGTGTCCAGAAGGCGTTCATAGTACACAGCGTTCAGTGTGTCAGAAGCAAGCTGGAGCCTGACCGCGTCTTCAGCCTCGCGCAATGCGCTTCTGGCCCGAACCAGAGCGGCTTCCAGGCCAAGCCGGTTGGCGGTATTTTCCGTGAAAAGCTTGCGGCTGGCGATAAGGGATGGCCCGGGAAATTCCAGCGTACCGTCCTTTGCGATAACAAGCGGTGCCTGCAGGGAGACATCGGTACCGAAAAGTCCGCTCATGGACAGGTCTGTCCGTACGGTACCTCCCGAGAATTCGCCGTCCTTGATGGAGAGATTCCCCTGCCCTACCGTACCCGCGCTGAGGGATGGCAACCAGGGTTTGGCGCCCTGATCGTAGTTGAGTTCCGCCTGGCGGAGCTTGAGACGGGCGTCGCGCCAGGTGGCGGATTGGTCCAGACGTTCCGCGAACAGGCTGTCCCAGGTATCGGTGAAAGCGGTAGCGGCAGGAGAAAGGGCTGCCAGCGAGCAGAATAGAAGGAGTATTCTGGCTTTCATCTTAAAACTCCATGGGATCCGCATCCGTCTGAACCAGATATTCTATAATGGTTTTCAGATAGGTCCTTTGTGCCGACAGCAGGTTCTTTTGGGCGCCCAACCCGGAAATACGTTGGGTGTTTTTTTCACCCAGGGCGATCAGGCCGGCTTCGTAGCGTCTGGTGGCATCCCGGGTCAGGGTCAACCTTAGTTCGTTCTCCTCGGTCCGTAGTTGCAGTAGGGCTTTCTGGTTCTTCAACTTTCTGGTGATCCCTTCGAAAGCGCGGCGGGCGTCGTTCACTGTCGTGGGCACAGTCACCTTGGCTTTGGCCAGTTCGGCCTGCAGTAGGCGCCGGTCGAAGGCTGGAGCGTTGGTCGCCATCTTGGCAGACTTGAGGAAGGCGATTTTTTCCGACAACTTCGCCCTGCGAAGGATGGTATCCTTCTCAAGCCAGAGTTCAATGCTAGCGGTGGGGTTGAAATCGGGCATCTGCGGCACCAGCGTGCTGTCCCAATCCCTGCCCAGAGCAGACCTGAAGGCCTCCGCCGCATCGTTAAAGGTCCATACGGCAAAATCCTGGTCCGTAGCGACAGTACCCAAAGCCAGCCGGAATTCCTTCAGACCTTCCTCTGAAAGCAGGCCACTGTGGTAGCGGGTTTGGGCTAGCCTTGCGTCTTCGTTGGCGTTTTCAGCCCTGACATCGGCGATGTGGACATCAAGTTCGGCAAGGGCCGCATTGAACACGGTATCAAGGGCTTCATTGAAAAATGCCAGGTTCGACTTGCGGTATTCCGCCAGAGCACCGACATAGGCGAATTCCGCATTCAGTCGATCCAGCTCTTCCTTGGCCTCGATCCCCGCCTTGGTTTGGCGCAAGGAGGCCAACTCAAGATCCACCTTATAAAGGCTGAATGAAGTCCTGATCGATGCGGCACCGCGAAAGAGTTCCTGGACGGTAATAGCGCTTGAATCCTGGGCAGCGAAAAACAGCAGAGGTATAAAAATAATATAAATAGGCATGCGCTTCATTGCGATCATTATCACTACTATAAAGTAAGCAATCAGGGACAATTGTAAAAGCAATGTAAAAAAAATACATTGCGAAACTGGATGGCATAGGTATCCTTATGGATAATCACCCTTTGCATACTACTGATCGTGCCGCAGATTGTATCACCAGGGGAGTCCCGTGATATACTTTTCCGGAGCCTGATCACCAAGGATGTTACACATGCGAAAATCGGCTGCCCTGATCGCCTTACTTACCCTGGTACTAGCCCTCCAAATAACAGGCGCGGTGGAGGAAGGAAGTGTCAGTTGGAAACCTGGTGACCCACCCCGGACCATAAGTTCATGGGTATACCGGGAGGCCACCGCTGAGGAAAGCGGGTCCGGAATAGAGGCCGGACGTTCCGACGGTTTCAAGACCTATCTGGGTGGCTATCTGGAGAAAAGCGGGGACCTGAAGGATCGGGTATACACTTTCCGGCTTGACCTCTTCCTGGATAAGGCTGCCAAGGGTGTTCCGGTTTCCCTGTTCATGGGTCCTGGTGGGTATCCACGGGATGTGTATCTGAATGGAGTCCTGTTACTTCGGACCGGAAGCCACGGCGACCGGTATAATTCCACCGTCTACTATAGTTCCCGCGTAAGCCTACCGCCCCAGCTGCTCGCATACGGCGAGGAGGCGAACCGCTTGGCTATCGAAGCCTTTCCAGCTTACGAAACCAGCCCCTTGGGCGATTTTGCCGTTGGAGACCATTACGACATCACCAAAATGGTATTCGCCCGGAACCTGTTCAACGTGCATCTTGTCCAGGCCGCTGTAGTGGTAGCCCTGCTTATCGCGGTGTTCTTTTTGTTCCTTTTTGCCAAATCACCCACGAGGGACCTTAGGTACCTCTATTTCGCGTTGGCCTGCGTCGCATTCGCCCTGGGCTACTCGAACATGAGCCTCTACAACGACGCGTCTGACGACGTTTTCCTGGATAAGATTTCCCGTTCAGGGCTGGCACTTACCAGCCTGTTCCTGTGCTGGTTCTCGCTCAATTTCACTACGATCGGCGATAGGAGGCCAAGGCTCAAACTGTTGCTTGCCATTCCTGTAATCGCTTCCATCATAGGTAATTGGCTGCAGAAGGACAAACTGGGGGTAACCAGTTTTTTTTCTTCCTTTACCACCAACTTCGTGCTCACCCCCATCCTGCTTTTTACATTGGGAGTACTGATAGCGGGCTTTGTCAAAAAGAGGGAGGCGGCGCGCATCACAATTCTGGCCGGCTTCCTCGCAGCCGTCGCCGCCAGTCTTCACGACATCTACTACATCAGCATCCAGGTCTCACCTTTCTGCTACATGGTGGCCTACGGATATCTTGCCCTGATCATCGCAATCTTTTTCGTATTGGCACTGGAACAGACGCGGGTAGCACTGGAGCTTGAAGTACAATCCAGACTGCTCAACAAGCGCAATCGGGTGCTGGGAGACATGGTGGAGGACCTGACCGGGGTAGCGGAGGGTCTCGTGGATTCATCGGCAGAGTTTGAGCGGACCTTATCCGCCACGCTTGGACGCATTGCCGGGTATGGCGAGGAAAACAGGGCCATATCCCTTTCTTTCCGGGAAGAAAAGGAAAATGCGGAAGCTGAAATCCAGAAAATAGCAGACAGATTGGCCGAATCGGCCGAACGGGTTCCCCAGGCGCTGGAATCCCAGACCGCCGCCGTGGCGGCAGTGAACCTTACCCTCGCGCAGATGAAGGAACGCATTGCGGAAAACCTCGCTTCCGCTGCGGAGTCAAGCCAGACCGCCGGGGAACTTGCCTCGAGGGCGGATGAAAGCACCCGGGTCATAGGCCTGTCCCGCAACGCCATCGCCCAAGTGGCGGAACATTCGGGAAAACTGCAGGAAGTACTGGCGTCGATCGAGGACATATCGGAGCGGACCCATATCCTATCCATCAACGCCGCCATCGAGTCTGCCCGGTTGGGAACTGAAGGCAAAGGCTTTGGCGTGGTTGCCCAGGAAATACGTACCATGTCGAATCAATCCCGGGACAGCCTCAAATCCAGTTTCGAGAAAATAAAGGATATGACCAGTGCGGTGGCACGCAGTTCGGAACTCGCCGAATCGGCGGCCTCATCGCTCAGGGTCATTTCCGATCACGCCAGGACTTCCGCTGCCCTGGCGGAAGAAATTCACCACCTGATGGAAGGCCAGGGCGTCCAGAGCGCCAATATACTGGGCAACGCGGAAGCACTGGCCAAGGAAGCCGGGGTGCTCAAGTTGATCTCCCAAGAGGAACGAAATGACAATATCGAACGGGGAAGACAATTCAAGTCCATCGCGACATCCCTGACGGCCGTTTCGTCCCGGCTGGATGCCCAGGATGAGAAAACAAGGACCCTGTTCGCCGATCTGGACAGGCTGAATGAGGTGATGGCCAGGAATTCGGGGCATATCGAACGCTTGCGGGCAAGCATAAGCCAGGTATCGCAGGTCCAGAGCCCGGAAAGTCTTTAAGGGTTAGCGTCAGCGGGAAACCGTCAGACGTAGCGCAGGTGTCTCAGAGGCAGATGGCAGGTTTCCGTGTAGGGTCCCCGGTATTTCTCGGGCATGAGTATGGCCAGCTGGGTCATGATCTCGTCGGCCACTTCCTGCCGGACTGCCTTGGTCATGGAACCTTGGGGTTCTATCACGAAAGGCCTGCCCACCCGCACCGTTAACGGGGTGCGCCTGAAAGCCTTTAGGTTGGTCCAGAAGTCCTCGCCGCCCCAATGGGCTATAGGCCAGATGGGGACACCGGCGCGGTGGGCCAGGACGGCGACTCCGGCCTTTCCGCGGCCGAGTATGCCAGTCTTACTACGGGTACCCTCCGGCGCCAGACCCAGGATTCCCCCGTCGCGCACCCAGGAAACGCAATGCTTGAAGGATTCGGTGTCCACGGACCCCCTATCGATGGGTATGGCGTTCCAAAGCCGTGCAAAGTACGCGTAGATGGGGTCGGTAAGGTTTTCCTTCTTGGACAGGGCTGCCAGCTTTCGTGGAAAGAGGAAGGAGGCCATGAGGGGTGATTCCAGGAAGTTGATGTGGTTCATCGCAACTATGGCAGGACCCTCACGGGGGATGCGTTGCAGGGCAATCGCGTCCAGTCTGCAGGCGGTGCGGATCATCTGTCGGATGATGGCATTCACGGGGTAGGCATCGGGCCTCATAGTATGGGTGCCTCCTTGCCTGCGAAGACAGGGTCGCTGGTGGCGTTGAGGCCGAGGTTGCGCAGACCAGCCTCGTCGCCGGAACCGGGAAAGTGGGAAAGGTGGAGTTCGCAGCCGTCCAGCAGCTTGAGGGCTTCCATGGCGGCCTGGGCGGCAGGGTTCATGGCGGCAGAGACGGCCAGCGCGACGAGGGTCTCGTCCAGGTTCAGGCTTTCGCGCTTGTGGGCCAGAACCTCCAGTTTGAGGGTGCGGATGGAGGCGGTGACCACCGGCGGCAGCAGATGGATACGGTCGGGAATACCGGCGAGCAGCTTGGCCGCGTTCAGCACCACCGCGCTGGCGGCGTGGAACAGCGGCGAGTTTTTGCCGGTTATGATGGTGCCGTCCTTCAGTTCCAAAGCAGCGCCACAGAATATGCCGTCGTGGCCCTTGCGGGTTCGGAAGGCTTCGTGGGCAGCCTCCCGGGCAGGGATCACCACGCGGCGGTTCTCGCATTTTTGGTCCAGGCTTTCCATGATGGCATCCACCCGGTACAGGGGCGCGGAATCGGTGATGCCCAGGGCGTATTCGCCGGCAATGCGAAAGCGTCGCCGGATTACTTCCTGCCGTGCGGCTTCCTTGCAGGCAGCATCGTCCACGATACCCGAGGCAATGCGGTTCACGCCCATGTCGGTAGGCGACTTGTAGAGCTCCCCTCCTCCAAGGCGCTGGAGGATGCGGCTGAGCACCGGAAAGACTTCGACGTCGCGGTTGTAGTTGATGGAGGTGACCCCGTAGGCTTCCAGGTGGAAGGGGTCCACGCAGTTGAAATCGCCAAGGTCGGCGGTGGCGGCCTCGTAGGCCACGTTCACCGGGTGCTTCAGGGGCAGGTTCCACACGGGGAAGGTCTCAAACTTGGAATAGGCCGCCGGACGGCCTGCCATGCGGTCGTGGTACAGGAGGGTAAGGGCGGTGGCGAGCTTGCCGCTACCCGGCCCGGGACCGCTGATGACGACTATGGGCTTGGTGGTGGGGATGTAGGCGTTCGCGCCGTAACCCTCGGGACTGACGATCAGGTCCACGTCGTTGGGATAACCCTTTGTGGACCGGTGGATAAAGACCGGGATTCCGAAGCGTTCCAGTTTGGTGCGGAATTGGATGGCTGCGGATTGTTCGTCGAAACGGGTGATGACGACGCCCGCGACGGACACACCCCATTCCGCCAGCTCGTCCACTATGCGCAACGCATCCGCGTCGTAGGTTATGCCGAAATCACCTCTCAGCTTCTTGCGCTCGATATCCCCCGCATGGATGCACAGCACCACTTCCGCCCGGTCCTTAAGCCGGGAAAGAAGGCGCATCTTGACGTTGGGGTCGTAGCCGGGCAAGACCCGCGCCGCATGGTAATCCCACAACAGCTTTCCGCCGAATTCCAGGTAGAGTTTTTCGTTCTTGTCGGCCCGGTCCAGTATGAAGGAGGCCTGTTCGGAAAGGTACCTCTCGTTGTCAAATCCGTTGCGGTCGGTCATTACCTCTCCTGGGCGCGGGTGTGTTGCAATCAGAAACCGAGCAGCCTGGGCAGGAACAGGGATATTTCCGGCACGTAGGCGACAATGAACAGGGCAAGCACCTCCATGATGATATAGGGAAAAATTGCCTTGCTCAATTGGGCCAGGGATATTTTGGAGATCGAGCAGGCCACGAAAAGACAGGCACCCACGGGGGGCGTCATCAGGGCTATATTCAGCGAAAGTACCATAACCATGCCGAAATGAATGGGTGACATGCCTATGCCAACGGCGATGGGGTGGAGAATGGGTCCCAGGATGATAAGGGCTGCCGCGATATCCATGAACATGCCCACGATCAGCATGAGTATCAGGATGAGAAGCAGGATGATCTTGGGATTTCCTGTGGTGGAGAGCAGGAAAGCGGCTATTGCCTGGGGCACCTGGTTGATGGCGAGGACCCAGGAAAGGATGGACGCGGTGCCGATGATGAGGAACACGACGCCGGTGATCTTGGCGGTTTTCATGAGCATGGGGGCCAGATCGCCCAGTTTAAGGGACTTGAGCACGAAAAAGCCGATGACGAGGGCGTAGAGCACGGCGATGGCGGCTGCCTCGGTGGGGGTGAATAGGCCTGAAAGTATGCCGCCCAAAATGATCACCGGCATGAGCAGCGGAATGATGGCGTTCTTGGTGCCGATCAGTTTTTCCTTGAAGGTGGTCTTGAGTCCCTTGGGATAACCGCGTTTTATGGATAGATAGGCCGTCATGAGCATCAGCAGACCCGCCAGAACGAAACCGGGCAGGAAGCCAGCCGCGAAGAGGCCGGCGATGGACACGTTCATGAGGGAACCGTAGATGACCATCATGTTGGAGGGTGGAATCGTGGGACCGATGATAGAGGAAGCTGCCGTGACTGCGGCGGAAAAGTCCGTGTCGTAACCGTCCTCCACCATGGCGGGAATGAGCATGGTGCCGATGGCAGCAGTGTCGGAGACGGCGGCACCAGTCATGCCAGCGAAGAAGACGCTGGCCATGATGTTGGCGTGGGCCAGCCCGCCCCGGACGTTGCCCACGAGGATGTTGGCGAAATGCACCAGGCGCTGGGTTATGCCCGCCTTGTTCATCATCTCGCCCGCGAGGATGAAGAACGGCATGGCCATGAGGGTGAACATGTCCAGGCCGGAAAAGAACTGCAGGGGTGCCATGGACAGGAGACCGACACCGGAACCCATCAGGAATAGACCTGCGACTCCGGCGACGCCAAGGGTGAATCCTATGGGAACACCCAGCATCAGGAGGGTAAAAAAGATGACGATTATGGATACAAACATGGTGCCCTCCTTAAATATCGATGACCGTGAAGTCGCGTTTCATCCCGGTTGCGCCGCCCATTAGCCTGAGCCAGGCAAGGACGAGTTGTATGGCGGCAAGCGCCATGGATACGGGAACCGCGAGGGTGGGAAGGAACATGGTGATGCCCAGGGCCATCGTATAACGTGTTCTGGCCTCAATCGCCATGCCTGATGAATAGACGAACATGAATACCAGGAAGGATAGCACGATCAGGAATACGATCGTGGAAAGCAGTTTTTTCAACACAGGCGATTTGAGGGCATCCAACAGGATGGTAAGCCCCACGTGTTCGTTCTCGCGGACACCTATGCTGACCGCTACCGAAGCGCCCCAGATCATGAGGTACCGTGATACTTCTTCGGGCCAGGAGAGAGGGGAGTTGAGCACGAAACGAAAGAATACACCGACAAGGACTACCACGGTCATGGTCCCGAATAAGGTGCTGGCCAGGAAACCTGCTATTTTATCCACCACTACAGAAATCTTTTCGGTTATATCCAGAAAACCGCTCTGTTCGGACATGGCAAGTCCCTCCTTGGACGGATACGGCCCGGCAATGGATACTGCAAGGCAAAGAAAGCGGCCCGGTAAAGAAAGCGGGACGGCACCCAGGTTCTGAATGCCGTCCCCACCGGAATCAGGGATTGCGTATCCCGTTGGTCAGGAACGATGGGATCAGTAACCCAGTTCCTTCTCCGCCTTGTCGACTGCGGCGAAGAATTTATCGACCAAGGCTTCTCCATCTTTCTTGTACTGGCTGACCATGAAATCCCGGGCTGCGGGCATGGCCAAGTCGCGGAACTGCTTCATTTCGGCGGTAGTCGGTACGTAGACCTTCATCTTGCCGGTAAGGGCGGGTAGACCCTTCTCGCTGGAGTCGATGATGCGTGAAAGTCCGCGGCCGGCGAGGATGGCGGTGCGGGAAGCGTCGTCGATTACCTTGCGGAGGTCGGGGGAGAGTCCGTTATAGAATTTGGGATTGATGACCCAGACGTAGGGAGCGTACAGGTGGTTCGTCAGGGTGATGTAGGACTGAACTTCCTGGAACTTGGCCATGGCGATGATGGAAAGGGGATTCATCTGGCCGTCGACCACGCCGGTTTGCAGGGAGGTATACACCTCAGCCCAGGCCACGGTGGTGGGAGAGGCACCCAGGGCTTTCACGACCGCCTGGTGGAGGGGGAGCGCCATGGTGCGGAGCTTGATGCCCTTCATGTCTGCGGGGGAACGGATCTGCTTCTTGGAGTTGGTGATGGCGAAGAATCCGCCGGACTCACCGAAGCCCAGAACCTTGAAGCCGGCCTTGGCCTCGATGTCCTTGGCCATATCCTTGCCGAAATCACCGTCGTAGACCTTGTAGCCGACGTTGTAGCTGGAGAAGGCGAAGGGCATGTTGGTGACGTCGATGAGGGGGTAGAAGGGAGCCATGCCGCCGGAAGAGGAAATGTAGGACTGGACGACGCCGGCTTTCACCTGCACCATGGTTTCCGGTTCCTTTCCGAGCACGCCGTTGGGGTAGATCTCTACCTTGATCATCTCGTTCGAATTCGCCTCCACCTCGGCCTTGAACACCGCAGCCATGGCCGCCGACGCAACATCGAAGGGTTGCTGGGCATTAAGGTGGGCGAGTTTCAGCACTACCGGCTGCTGCGCCATGAGGGCGGCCGGAGCCAGGGCAAGGGTGACCAGAACCGCAAGAATTGTCTTCCTGAACATCATAGAGCCTCCTAAAAGAATCGAAAGACTAGGTTAAATCCATAATGCCGGGCCGTCAAGTGTCAGAGCAGACCGTACCACCTGGCCGGGCGTTTGCGCGGGACAAGGGCTTCTGCGACGGCGGCGGCGTGCAGGAGCAGGGCCTCCGACCAGGGGCGGCCCATAAGCTGCAGGCCTACGGGAATGCCTTTTGCGTCATAACCTGCAGGCAAGGAGATGGCCGGCAGGCCCGTCAGGTTGCCGGGGAAGGCGTAGCGCATGAGTTCGGTATCCACCGAGAGGTCGGACCAGGGGGCATCTTGCCTGTTTACAGGCACTTTGGGAGCGACAATCGCCGTTGCCGGGCTGGCGATCAGGTCTACGGATTCGAAGATGGACCTGAAAACCCTGACCGCCCGGGCGCGCATCTGCTGGGCACGCAGGTAGGTGCCGGAGCTCATGGCGTCCCCCAGGGCCAGGCTCAGCCTGGTGGAGGGGGAAAAAAGTTTCCGGCTCGCCCTGAAAAAGGACATGGCCCCCGCCATTTCCGAAAGGATGGTGACGGCATGGGCTACCCGCATCAAGTCCAGTTGGGGAATCGCTATCTCCCTGAAGATGGCTCCCCGTTCGCGGAGGGCTCCCAGGGTTTCAAAACAGGCTTTGGCCACACCCGGTTCCGAATGGGCGTTCCAGTCGGGAAATACGCCGATGACCACGCCTTTGAGGTCGTCACCCGGGTTGCCGGCGAAGCCTACGTTGAGGCCGTCGTCAAGGTTGCCGTTGAGGCCTGCGTTGAGGTTGCCGTTCCCGGATTTAATCCTGGACATCACAGGCTGGGGATGACCCGAGGTGTTCCGGTCGCGGCTGTCTTCGCCCGCGATAAGGGAATAGGCAAGGCGGAGGTCGGCTACGCTGGCGGCGATGGGGCCCACGTGGGCCACGCTCCAGCACAGGCTGGCAGCGCCTGCCTCGCTCACCCTGCCGAAGGTGGCCTTTAGACCATACACACCACAAAGTGCTGCGGGTATACGTACGGAACCACCACCATCCGCGCCCAGGGCGACGGGACAGAGCCCGGCAGCCACCGCCGCGGCGGAACCCGACGAACTGCCTCCCGAGTCACGCTCCGGGTCGAAGGGATTGGCAACCCTGCCGTAATGGGCGTTGGACCCGTTGGGGTAAATCCCGATCTCGTGCATATTCGTCTTGCCTACGATGAGAGCACCCGCCGCGCGAAGGCGGGCGACGACGGTCGAATCGGTTGGTGCCGCACCGCCGTTCCCCAGAAACCGGGTGCCCACGCTGGTCGCATAGGGCACACAGTCAAGCTCGTCCTTGACGGCGACGGGTACGCCATCCAGCAGCCCCAAAGGCTTTCCTGCGGCCCAGCGCACGCGGGATTCCGCCGCCTGCCGCATCAAATCATCCGTATCCACCACGATGAAGGCGTTCAGCCTGATCCTCTCACCCTGATCGGTCTTGAGGGCTGCCAGGAATTTCGACGCCACCGTTTCGGGGTCGCTCTTCCCCTCCCGGTACGCCTTGGTGTAATCGGCCGAACTTGGGTACGGTGAAACCGGGGGTGTTACGGGAACCTCACCCGGCACGCTGTCATCAGCGCCCGGGCTTTTGTTGTTCGCACCTGGAGTTCCGCTGTCAGCGTCGCCTGCATCCCGGTCTGGTCCCGGCCATTCCCCGTGCAGGGGCTCGAACAGGGGAGCCTCGTCGAATTTTTCCCGCATGATACGGGGAATGCCCCCGTTTTCGATTAGGCTGTCCTTGAGCAGGAAGCCCATCTTTCCGTCGGCGATGGCGGCGAAACCGTCCAGAAGGGGTCCCGTCAGTTTGGGAAGCCTGAGCGAAGCAAGATCGTAGGATTTCATCAAATCATTTTTGACCATGGGGATCGGAAATGCAAGGGTAGATTATGCTTCCTGCGGTGGCCCGTCCGCCAAACGTCATGAAAGAAAACTCGAGGAGAGTCGGAATGACCAATAACGAACATCTCAGCCTTCTTCTGCGCTGTGTGGAAATCTCGAAACTCGCAAGGGCGGCCGGCAACACCCCGTTTGGAGCGTTACTGACCGGACCGGAAGGGGAAGTGCTCCTGGAACAGGGAAATATCGAACTTACCGAACATGACTGCACGGGACACGCGGAGACGGCCCTGATGCGCGCGGCTTCGCAACGCTGGCCCAAGGATTTCCTTGCCCGCTGCACCCTCTACACCAGCGTCGAACCCTGCGCCATGTGCGCGGGGGCCGTCTATTGGGGAGGCGTCGGACGGGTAGTCTACGGCCTTTCCGAAAGCCGCCTGCTCCGGCTTACCGGATCGGACGAGCGCAACCCTACCCTGGACCTTCCCTGCCGCGAAATCTTCGCCAAAGGCCAGCGCGCGGTGGAGGTACTCGGCCCCTTCGAGGAGGTGAGCGCCGCAGTCGTCGCCGCACAGGAAGGGTATTGGAAGAAGGGTTGAGGGCGGGAGTTCACGGGTCGTGTATGTACTAGACGCTATTACCCAACATGATCGATGCGATGGGATGCCGCATGGCTCCAGCCAAAACATCCTGCAGTTTTGCAAAACGTTCGGTGAATGCGGAAAGTTTTTCCAGTGTCCCTTGATCGCAGCTTTCTGTATTGGGTATTGGCCAGTGCAGGCGGGATTCAGTAAAAAGCAAGCCTCGGCGAATGCGGTCCAGAGCTACCCGTTTTTCTTGGAGAATTTCAAAAGCTTCCTGATTGGGCTGCACCATTAAGTTGAACTCCTTGGGCTTTGGCCAAGCGTTGCCAAGGTCCGGTAACCTGCCCCTGGGTACTCACCAGCAGATCGACCTTCCGTTCCAGAGCCAGCGACAGCGAATGTTGAAGCTGTACTTCTTTCAGCAACGGGATTTTTTCCTGTAACTCAAGGAGAAAATCAAAATCGCCGCCTTTGGCATCATCGAGCAGATGCGATCCAAATAACCACACTCGCGGAGTGTAGCCCCAACTGGTGGTGCATACACGAACCACTGCCTCAATTTGGGAAGGCGAAATACGCATGGGTAAAAAATCATATTTTACATGGATCGGCGAGAGATGCTGACTTGCAATGTGTGCGGGGTTATTGGACACAACAGCCAATCAAGTTACCGGGAACTCACCTCACTCGAAAACCGTCGTCACCTTGGGGCCGATGTAATAGCTGGCCAGGGCTTCGGCTGTCTGTGGCATATCCCCGGAGCTGTCACCAACCCTTCCGGCACCGTTAGAAGACGCCGGTTTGCCTACGACGTCAATGCCTCGTTTGAGGACGCCGCGGACGTCGGTGCCAAGACTTGAAAAGTCGGATTCGGTTTGGGCGAAGGGAACGGTAGAGGCAACCACCTTGATGAATTCCGTACCGTAGGGTGCGCCCAGCCGGAAGGCGAAGGGGTCGCCCTGTGCGGGTATTGGGACGGGTGTGCCGGGACGTATGACGCTGCCGCCGCCGAAACGGTTGGGCCAGATGAGCTGGATGGCACCGTTCACGTCGATGTGGTACACCTTGACGAAGGCGTCCCGGTTGGTGGTGACAAAGATGGTCATCTCCTCCCCGTCCACGTAGGATGCCCCGGAACCACGGTCGGTGCTGACCGCGACGGAGAGACCGCCGGGAGCGCTCTCCCAGGTCCACTTGACCACGGACAACGACGCAGCCTTGCCTCCAGCTGCCGTCTGGGGCTTTTCGGGCGTGCCGGCCGCATCCATCGCGGTAGCCTGGGTTTCCTTGGCCGGTTCCAGGGAAAGCCTTGGGGGCAGTTCGGACTTCAGCCTGACCAGGTCGCCGGAACCCACCAGGTTTCCGTCCCTCAGGTTGGTAAGCTCGATGCGGACGCGGACGCGGTTACCCTCGTCAAAAAAACGGCCCGAAAGCAGGCCGCCCACCAGGTTGGTCTCGAAGAAATCCTTGTAGGATTCCCTGAATGCGGGATCCATCGCGGCCGCCACATTCCGGTTGAACAGACGGTACCTGTCGGAACGGGAAATGAGCGAGGACAGGGCTTCTTCCAGGTAGCGCGAGAACGAACTGGGCAGGCCCGTATACTCGTAGGTGAAGGTGCCGAAGGCCACCTGCATGGAATCCTCGTAATGCTTCTCGATCAGCTGGTCCAGCACCTTTTTGTCGTCGGCCTGGAGGGTTACGACTTTAGGCGCCGAGGTAGGTGGCGGTGCCTCCCGCGTGACAAGGGCGGAAACGGTGGAGCTTGCGGAATTTGCCGAATTTGCGGAGCCAGGGGCGGGCGCGCTTTCCGGGGAGCCACCTGCAAAGGACCAAGCGGGAACCAGACTCAGCAAGGCGCAGAATACGGTAAGAATAAACAGGAGGCGGGGTACGGACTTTATTGTATTTTGTGTTGCGGAGGTATTTTCAGACATGGAGCTCCTCTCTAGGCATAAGTCTATACCCCATTCAGGCATCCATCAAGGGAAAATAGGGGTTTGTATTAATGCGCAGGATTCATGAATTTTTTCGTTTATTGCTTAAATCTCCATTTCGTCTATAATAGAAGGTGCAGTGAGACATAATGCGGGTGGCAGAAAAACAAACAACTCAACTGTCTTTCCTTCCAATGCCTTGTCCTCTTCTGTCTTGTCTTCCTCCCACCCGCGTACACCCCTGCGCAATCTGGGGATTCTTATCCTTGCGATGGCATTCGCCATATTGATCCGGAAGTTCCTGCTGGGCGCGTTGCAAACCCGCATCGTATGGGTTACCTTCTATCCTGCGGTCATGGTTGCGGCTCTGTATGGTGGCTGGATAACCGGGTTCCTGTCCGCCATCGCCTCGTGCATCACAGCCCTGTACCTTTGGCCACTGATCGGCGAACAGCCTTTCATTAGGGATTCCGCCGACCTCTTGGGCCTATTCGCCTTCCTGTTCAACGGCGCGATGATGTCCGTGGTGGCCGAGGTTGCCAGGCGGGCACGGAACAGGGCCTTGAAAGCCAAGGAACAGGCCGAGAAGGCCAACGAGGCAAAAAGCGTCTTCCTGGCCAATATGAGCCACGAATTGCGCACCCCCCTGAATGCGATACTGGGTTTTTCCAGACTGATGCTGAACGACGCGGACCTAACGGCGGAAAACAGGAAAACCCTGGGAATCATCAACCATAGCGGCGAGCATCTGTTAAACCTGATCAACAATGTCCTGAGCCTCTCCAAAATCGAGGCTGGCCGGAATTCGGTGGACAATACGGTTTTTGACCTTTCTGCCCTCATGCGCGACATGGTGGACCTTATGCGGGTAAGGGCCGAGGCCAAGGGTCTTACCCTGAACCTCGAACTGGCCGGGGGGATACCCCGTGCCGTTATCGCCGACGAGGGCAAGATACGCCAGATCGTGCTGAACCTTGTGGGAAACGCCATAAAATTCAGCTCCCGGGGTACGGTGAACCTGCGTGTTACGGGCTCCCCCTCCGAGGGGACCGACCTGTGGAATATCACCATCGAAGTGGCTGACACGGGAGAGGGCATTTCCGGGAAGGACTTGGATAAAGTGTTCGAGCCCTTCTACCAGGGGGGATCCAAATCCGGGCAGGAAGGAACCGGCTTGGGCCTGACCATCACGCGGGAATTCGCGCATCTCATGGGTGGCGATATAAAAGCCGAAAGCATTCCAGGGGAAGGATCCGTTTTCCGGGCATTCCTGCCGATGGGGCAATCTGGCCTGTCCGCAGCCGCCGCGACGGCAGCCGAAGACACCCGACTCCCGACATTGGCGCCCGGACAAGGCGAATTCCGCATCCTGATAGTCGAGGATAACCCGGACAATTCCCGTCTCCTGACCCGTGTACTGGAACAAGCCGGGTTCCTGGTGCTGCTGGCCCAAAACGGAGCCGAAGGGGTTGAAGCATTCCGGTCGTGGCATCCGGACCTCATCTGGATGGATTGGCGGATGCCGGTGATGGATGGACTGGAAGCGACCCGGCGCATACGCGGGCTGGAAGGCGGTCGTGAAGTGAGGATCGTAGCCCTCTCGGCCTCGGTATTCAAGGAAGACCGCGACCAGGTACTCGCCGCCGGTGCGGACGATTTCGAGCCCAAACCCATCAAATTCAGAAGCATCTTCGCATGCATGGAAAGGCACCTGGGGGTGCGCCTCGTCTACGGAAGCGCACCAGACGCTGAGACCGCAAACCAGAAGGGTGGACTGGAAGCGGATGGGCTGAGCAGGCTGCCCCTTCCCCTGCGTTACTCCTTGGAAAAGGCACTTGCCAGCCTTGATCCCATCCGGATAGCCGCGGAAATGGACGCTGTCTCGTCCTTTGATCCCGCTCTGGGTACCATCCTGAAAAACCACATCGACCGGTTTCAATACACAAGCATCATCAAAGCCTTGCAATCCAAAACCAACCCTGAGTTGGAAGGGGATCAGACACGATGAATGCCACGACGACTATCCTGGCGGTCGATGACACGCCGGAATCGCTGGCCCTGCTGGTTACCCTCCTGGGCGCCGAAGGGTACCGTGTACTTCCCGCAGATTCGGGGGAGTTGGCGCTCTCGGCTGCCATCATGGATCCGCCGGACCTGATCCTGCTGGACCTGCGCATGCCCGGCATGGGCGGGCTGGAAACCTGCACGCGCCTGAAGGCGGACAACGCCACGCGGCTCATTCCCATCATCCTGATGAGTGCCTACGCGGAGGTGGGTGAGTGGGTGGAAGGCCTGCGTGCCGGCGCTGCGGATTATATCACGAAACCCTTCCAGACCGAGGAATTGCTCTCCCGCATCAAAACCCAGCTGGAACTTCGCCAGGCCACCGTCACCCTGGAACGGAGCGTCGCCGAAAGGACTGAGGAGTTGAGGCAGGCCAACCAGAGGTTGGAGGCGCTCTGGAGCCTTTCAGCCCTGTTCGACATGGACGATATTGGCGAGAAGGCCATCCACGATTTCGTGCTGGACAAGATAGTCCGAATGAGTGGCAGCAGATACAGCTTCCTGGGAACCATGAACAAGGACGAAACCGTCATGCACATCCACTCATGGTCGGGTGAGGCCATGAAGGATTGGTCCATGGTGGATAAGCCTGTCGATTATCGCATCACGGAAGTTGGAGTATGGGGAGAGGCGGTGCGAAATCGCAAACCACTGATCCTGAACGACTATGCGGCTCCCCACGAGGCAAAAAAGGGGTACCCTACGGGGCACGTACCATTGACCAGGCTCATGGTCGTGCCGGCCTTCTCGGGGGGCAGGATAGTCTCGGTGGCGGCTGTCGCGAATAAGGACGCGGAGTACACCGATGCGGATCTTAAACAGCTGAACGCCTTCATGAACGGTGTGGAAGCGGTCCTGGACCGCCGCCGAGTCTGGGAGGAGCTTCGTAAAAGCGAGATCAAGTACCATTCCGTGGCGGATTTCACCTGGGACATGGAAACCTGGCGGGCTCCCGACGGCCGTTTCATCTATGTATCGCCCTCCTGCGAAAGGATTACCGGTTACAAGGTAGGGGATTTCCTGGCCGATCCGGAACTGACGCTAAAACTGGCACACCCCGATGATAAGGAACGGCTTGCCCTGCATTATGCCCAGGAAGGCCAGAAGGACGAGGGTGAGGACCGCCATATCGATTTCAGGACCATCACCAAGGACGGACAGCTTCGTTGGATCAGTCATTTTTGCAGGCAGATAAACGATTCCGAGGGAAATCCCTTGGGCAGGCGTGCGAGCAACCGGGACATAACCGAACGCAGATTGGCAGAGGATCGTGTGAACACCTTGTTACGTGAGAAGGAGCTTTTGCTGCGCGAGGTTCACCACCGCGTCAAGAACAACATGAACAGCATGGCGAGCCTGCTTTCAATGCAGGCCGCAAGCCTGCGGAATCCAGTGGCCAAGGAAGCCCTGAACGAGGCACAGGGCAGGTTAAAAAGCATGGGTGTCCTGTACGACAAGATTTACCGGTCCGAAAACCTGCAGGACCTTTCAATCCGCGAATACCTCCCCTCCCTGCTCGCCGAGATTGTGCGCATCTTCCCTTCCAACGTCACAGTGGGAACGGACATCGAGCTGGAGGATTTCATGCTTGAGGTGCGGACCCTGATGCCCTTGGGCATAGTCATGAACGAGATCATAACCAATAGCCTTAAATATGCCTTTTCCGGCCGCGATGTGGGAACGATCAGCGCAAGGGCCTTCAGAATCTGTACCCGGGCGACCATCGTTATCGGCGATGACGGCATCGGGATGCCCGCATCTATCAACCCTGAAAATTCCAGCGGTTTCGGGCTCACCCTGATACGGGCGCTCATGGATCAGATCGACGGGACGGTACGGATTGACCAGGTGGAGGGGACTACCTTTACGCTGGAATTCGGTCTTGCCCCGGGGGGAACACAAAAATGACCAGTGGCAACGTATACCTTGATCTGGTACTGAATCTGACCCTGCTGGTAGCCCTGAGCATAGTCTCGGGCTTTATCGAAAAGCGCCTGCCCCGTAACTTCAAGGCTGGTTTGCTGCTTCAGGGGTTCCTGTTTGGAGCTACGGCGGTGGTGGGCATGATGCGACCGCTGGTTTTGGTGCCGGGCCTTATCATAGATGGCCGTTCGGTGATGATCAGCCTGTGCGCGTTGTTCTTCGGTCCCCTGGCGGTCTCCGTCGCAGCCGCGATGACCAGCGCCTACAGACTCTTCCTTGGTGGTTCGGGGGCGATTACCGGCGTACTGGTAACCCTTTCCTCGGTTGTTATCGGACTGCTGGCAAGATCCCGGCTGAAGCCGGAGCAGCGCCCGCCGTCCGCTGTCGGACTGTACCTTCTGGGTATCATCGTACACATAGCCATGTTGGCCCTCCTGTTTTTTACCTTGCCGGATGGTGCGGGCTTGGGAACGGTGAAACGCATCGCCCTGCCCGTATTGTTACTGTATCCCCTGGCCATGATACTGGCCGGAAAAATCCTTTCCGACCAGGTGGAAGCCGAGAGGTCGGTAAGTGCCTTACAGGAAGCTGACTGGAAATTCCAGGCCCTGTTCGAGAAAGGCCCCATCGGCGTGGCCTACCATGAGCTGGTGTACGACAAAACCGGGAAAGCCGTGGACTACCGCTTCCTGGACGCGAATGCCAGCTATCTTGAACTCACCGGAGTAGACCCTCGGGGCAAAACCGTGAGGGAGGCATTCCCCGGCATAGAGAACGACCCCGCCGACTGGATAGGAACCTTTGCCGAGGTTGTCCGGACCGGCGAGCAGAAGCGCTTCGAGCAGTACCTCCAATTCAACGGTCGCTGGTATGATTGTGTAGCCTACAGGTATAAGCCAGGACAATTCGTTGTCGCTTTCAACAATGTCACCGAACGCAAGCAGGCAGAACAGGAACTTGCCCAGGTCAACGCCCAGCTGAAGTCGAAAAACAGGGAACTGGAACAGGTGGTCTACGTCGCCTCCCACGACCTGCGTTCTCCCTTGGTGAACATCGACGGGTACGGCAAGGAGTTGGGATATGCGGTGGATGAGCTTACGGGCGCTTTCTCCGTGGAATCCGCCTCGGTGGAAGACCTGAAAAGGGCTGCCGCCACGCCTCTGCGGGATATGTCCGAGTCCTTGGGCTATATCAGGAAGAGCGCCGCACAGATGGATGCACTCCTGTCGGGACTCCTCAAACTGTCCCGTTCCGGCAGGGCAGCATTGACCATCGGTCCCTTGGACATGAACAGGCTGACTGAGCAGGTGGTATCGGCTTTCGAATTCCAGATAAAGGAGGCCGGTGTGAGTGTAAGCATCGGCAACCTGCCTCCCTGCCTGGGAGACGAGGTGCAGGTGGGTCAGGTTTTTTCCAACCTGGTGGGAAATGCGCTTAAATTCCTGGAACCCACGCGGCTGGGAAGC
>Ga0172379_10003205_pt1 | contig 26640 bp, 31 predicted proteins | sample GrowelOW334metaG_FD_119756 | JGI IMG/M metagenome (GOLD analysis project Ga0172379, IMG submission 119756) | Groundwater microbial communities from an aquifer near a municipal landfill in Southern Ontario, Canada - Groundwater well OW334 metaG | ecosystem: Environmental > Aquatic > Deep...
CCACGTCGCCGTGGGGGTGATAATTACCCAACACCTCTCCGACAACCGTCGCTGACTTGCGGAACTTGGCTTGAGCAGTTAGGCCCATCTGGTTCATCGCATAGAGAGTGCGGCGGTGTACCGGCTTCAGACCATCACGAACATCGGGCAAAGCACGCGAAACGATCACCGACATGGCGTAGTCGATGTAACACTCCTTCATCTCACGCACAATATCAACAGGAAGAATTTTGTCTCCCCCATCCAAATTATTTTCTATTTTTGATTTGTTATCGTTTGCCATCCTGTCTTAATTCTTAAAATTGCATCTTGCCAAGCCTTCCCTATCCCGCCCGCTTCCGTCGAGGTAGCCGTAGATACGACTACTGGCACCGGTTCCTGACTATTCTGCCAGAGATAACGAAGATTTAAAAGCCAAAGCGCAAAAATGATGAAAGTTATTAGGATTGTCCCCCAGATCACCATTCTCTGCCTCTCCGCCTCCGGCTTCGCTCGCAATTTATCTAAATACTCAAAGAGGCTCATCTTAATTTAATTTGACTGGATTACCACCACGACCGTCTCCTTATCGGCCACATCCTTGCGGCGAATCGTCAGGCTCTCCACCGGCTTACCGTTCTCTGAACCGACCTCCTTCAAGAAAGCGTGGAGCATCTTGTCGTCATCATAATCAACCGGAATGACAATCTTAGGATTCAAAGTGGTAACCATCTTCGCCGCTTGCTTGGCCTCCAAAGTGCCACCGCCACCAACCGGAACAAAGAGGACGTCCACCACCCCCAATTTCTCTACCGTCTCTGGCGTCAGTGGTTCGGTCAGCGCGCCCAAGTGAGCCAAGCGAATCTCGTCCAAGACTAAACTATAGATAGTGTTAATCTTTTCTCTCGGACCGCGAGTGCCTAAACCGCGAACGAAGATGCCGCTCACTTCATATTCGCCGGGACCATCGACAACAAAGGGTACTCTATCGCCGCGCGACATGTGATCAATGCCATTATAATGAGGGTCGTTGACGGAAACGAGAGCAATATCGGAGCCAAAATTAATGGACTTATAGTCCTTAGTTTCCCCAATGGGATTGAAGGCGATGGTGGTGTCTCCTTGGACGACTTTAACCATCCCCAGACCGTAATAGCTGATAACCATGCGCCTATTATAGCAGAAAACTATTGCGATTCCAAGGGGTTCTAAATCAAAAAAGCCTTGCTAAGCTTGCCTATTCTTGCGAAATCTATATACTGTATTCCTATGCAAAATGAGGAAGTAGTAGTGAAGGAAATGCCAGTAACCGTCATGGATGAGATTCTCAAGTTGACCGTCGAAAGACCAAGGGAAAAAGCCTTGGTTAAAGGCACTGTGATCTCCAAATCCAAGACCGGCGTGTACATCGATATCCCGCCGTTTGGTACCGGTATTATCTTCGGTCGTGAGTATTTGAATGCTCGCGATATCATTAAGGAAGTCAGTGTGGGTGATAGCATCACCGCCAAAGTCGTTGATCCGGAAGGAGAACGCGGCTACATTGAACTATCCTTGAAGGAGGCCAAACAAGCGATTGTTTGGGCGGAAGCCAAGAAGGCCATCGAGAGTGGCGCCACCTTTGAACTCACCGTTAAGAACGCCAATAAGGGCGGCTTGATGGTGGAGTGGCAAGGAATGGACGGCTTCATCCCCGCCTCCCAGTTGAAAGCGGAACATTATCCTAAGGTGGTTGATGGCAACAAAGACCGCATTATGGAGGAGCTCCGCAAGTTGGTGGGGCAGAAGGTCTCGGCCTACTTGATTAGCGCTGAGCCGAAGGAAGGTAAGTTAATCTTCTCCGAGAAATCTCTGGGTGCTAAAACTCGCAAAGAGATTATTGAGAAGTATGCCTTGGGCGACATTGTCACCGGCGAGGTGACGGGGGTGGTAGACTTCGGTGTCTTCGTCAAAATGGAGGAAGGCTTCGAAGGTTTGATTCACATTTCCGAAATGGATTGGTCACTCGTCGAGAATCCTCGCGACTTCTACAAAGTTGGCGACAAGGTTAAAGCTAAGATCATCGAGATCAAAGATGACAAGGTCTCGCTTTCCATCAAATCACTCAAGCGCAATCCTTGGCTCGATGCCGAGAGTAAGTACAAGCGCGGTGACGTGGTTAAGGGTGTGGTCATCAAGCACAACAAGCACGGCGCTCTTGTCTCGATTGAAGAAGGTGTAGCCGGCTTGGTCCACATTTCCGAATTTGGTAGTGAGGAGGCTCTACGCAAGGCGCTCGAGCTCGGTAAGACTTACACCTTCACCATTAACCTCTTCGAGGCTAAGGGTCAGAAGATGACTTTGAGCTTCGGAGAAAAGAAGAAGGAAGAAAAAGTTGAAACGGCAGAAGCAAAAACCGAAACTAAATAAACTAAACGACTAGAATCAGAAAAACCGCCTTTCCTAAGGGCGGTTTTTTGTTACAGGCTACTCTTATTTAATATCTAAAGTCATCTTGATTCTCGGCTCGCCGTCACCGAAAGGATTCTCGTACCTCTCCGCCTTCTTGAAGCCAAATGACTCGTACAAACTAATAGACTTCACATTATCCGGATGGGTGACTAAGTCTATCAGCTTAACATCCTTCAATTCCTCCAAAAACTTCTCCATCGCCTGGCGAGCCAAGCCTTGCCCCTGATACTCCGGTTTTATCACAATACCACTTAGGTAAGCATGGCTATCTCCCTTCATCTCATAAGAAAGGTAACCTACTGCCTGGCCGTCCTTGATGATGAAATAAACGATTGCCTTCTTTAATTCCTCTAAGGCATCGTCCCTGTCAACCGAAACGGCATAGAGCTTGTTCTCGCCCAGACTTTTGTCCAAAGCGAGGTAAGTATCAACGTCTTCCATCGTCGCCCTTTTGAGTTGCATCATTTCCCTTTCAGTAATGATTTATCTCCTTCCGTCGACTGGTCACCAAACCCCTTTAGAGGAGCTTTTCCATTCCCAAAACTACTATTTAAAACCATCCTGTCAAACATACGGAAGACTGTCTTCCGGAGGTTTTTGTTTACTTAATTTTATTTAAATCACCATTGATAACAATCGTCTTCATTCCCAACACCTCCTCTTTGCCGGAAATTTCGGGAATTGGGTTGAGTAGATAAATCAGTTTGCGGAGATGGAAGGCGAGACCCATCTCGAGCAAAGTGTTGGCACCAATATAATTCTTAATCCCACTCTTGTCGTAATTAGTAATCAACACCACATCCGCCCAAGCCACCTTGTCGAAATGGTTATGCATCGCCTCCGCCTTCTTGTCCCAAATCCAGGAAGTGTCTCCGCCGGCCGCTTCCGCCTCCTTACGCAAGCGATAATATTCCGCCACGGGAATCCATTCCCCTTTGTCGTTCTTGATCTCGGTCGGCGGCAATTTAACCTCGTGTCCGCGTTTCTCTAACGCCGCCTTAACCTCCTCCATCTCTTTATAAAACGCAATACTGCCACAAAGAGTAATTTTCATAAAATTAATTATACCAGAGCTTTTTGTTATACTTGAGTAATGAAAACGATATATCTTGTCCACGGCTGGAGCGGCTCGCCGGAAAACTGTTGGTTCCCTTGGCTTAAAGCGGAGTTGGAAAAGAAGGGCTTCCAGGTTAAAGTTCCAGCGATGCCCAATCCTGACAGTCCAGAACTTAAGTCCTGGGTCTCGTATTTGGCAGGAGTGGTTGGAGAAGCTGACGAAAACACTTACTTCGTTGGTCACAGTATCGGCTGCCAAGCCATTATGAGATACGCCCAAACTTTAGATAAACCGGTGGGCGGCGCCGTCTTCGTGGCAGGCTTTTTCCGACTATTACACTTAGCAACCGAAGAAGAAAAAATAATTGTCAAACCTTGGCTGGAAACGCCAATTGATTTAGAAAAAATAAAAAAGAATATCCCTAAACTCACGGCCATCTTTTCCGACAACGACACTGACGTTGATCTAGGAGACAAAGAATTATTTGAGAAAAACCTCGGCGCTAGAACTTTAGTCGAGCACAATAAAGGTCACTTCAGTGACGACGCCGGCGTGACCGAACTCCCTTCGGCCCTAGAAGCGATAGTGGAAATGACCGGAAATTAAAAATTACCCAGCCTTTAAAATTCCTTCTAATTTTTCTTTTGCCCCCTTAATCCAGCGCTCATGACCCATCTCTTTAAAGACGTTGATCAGATGGATGGCAGTAGTTATTTGGTATAAATCAATCCGCTCTCTAAATTTCTCCGGATCTTCCGGCTGATAGCCTTCTAGAAAATAATCTAGATACTTGGAATCCTTATTCCAATAATGCCAGTAAGCAACATTTTCTGCCGGATCAGAGGCTTGGGCCCATTCCCAGTCAATCATTGCCTTAACTTTGCCATCTTTGACAATGAGATTAGTTGTCGCTGTATCCCCCTCACAAAATCTTGGGCCACCAGAATACAGCGACTTCAATCTTTCATAAACTTCTTTGACTCGGGAAATATATCTAGCCTCGAGACCAGCTAACTCAAAGGACTTCTCAACTACCTTCTTTTTGAAATCAATATGATCGCTAAAGGAAGAAAAGATGGGGCCATTTCGTTCCAGTTCTTGTTCAAACTCCTCCTTATCTTTCTCTGACCAGTCCTTATTATCTTGATATGGGAAAGGCGGTAATAACCCATACCTGTCGACCTCAACCAGATGAAGCTTCTTAAGCTGTTTACCAAGATCAAATGACGTTGACTTGGCCTCAACCTCGTCCATCTTATCCGGAAAGAAAGCCACGCCGTCAACTTTTTCTTCTACAATCCAGTCATGATCGTGATTCTTGCCAAAGTTGTGAGTCACCACCTTGGGAACCATGACACCTAGGGCTTCTGCCCTTTTTTGAGCATTATAAGCTCGCCGTAATTGAACCCCATTACCTTGTTCAATCCTAACTACGAATTCGCCCTTCTCGGTGTTAGCAAAAAAGGTCCTATCGTTTGTACCACCAGCAAGCGGAGTAAGCACCAAATTATCAACACCCAAAGCTTCTTCAATTTCTTTCAAGCTTTTGTTCATAGATGATATTAAAATCATAACAAAATAAGACCCCATTAATTACTTGACAAGATTGGGTGCCTATGCTACCCTATCGGCAGACCCTAAGATCCAGTCAATCAAGTGGCGCTTCCTCACACGGTGCAAGGGCGTCGCAGTGACTAATTCTTAGTCTCCCCGTACCCGAAGGGTTAAGCCGGAGAATGGGTCATTCTTCTCTCAGAAAGGAGAATGACCTATGGAACTCGTGTTAGAAAGTGAACTCGGTCTTGAGAAAATAGCTCTGTTCTTAGGGAGAGACCTACTCTCAGAGGCTCTCGACATCGCGCATGTTCGGATTGAAGCGAGGTGGATCCAGGTCAATGACGACAAGACGTGCCGGCTCGAAGAGCTAAGGCAAGTGGTCGTTGCCGACCTACCACCCGGAATTATGGACGGATACGCGATGTTTACCCTGACCTCCGTTTTGACGGAAGCGTTTGAGGGTACCGGAATCACCTTCGCTATCCCTGAGCTGGGATTGAGATGGCTGGTTCCATGAGAGAATGACCCCCGGGCAGCGTAACAACTGCTCTGGGGTCTTTTTTTGTTTCAAGATTCTAGAAAATCCATTTGTTCTTTGGGAATCCCTTTGGAAATTCCATAATCACAAACTGTTTGGAAAGCCCATTTGTCGCCCTGATTAAAAACGAAAATCTTGCCATCTTCTCCATCGTCGGCGCCGAAGGCGCAAATAACTACGTCGGAATTAGATTGTGAACGACCGTCGGTATACCAAGGTGTCGGCCCTTCATAATGCTTAACCATCTTCTGCTGCAACTCTTTGATCGCACTAAAAGGCATTGCCACCTCGATAAGATTACCCCAATTATCGTCACCCAAATTTTCTAAAACTTTATTGGGAAACTTATCAACCACCGACGAGTCAACTAGTGACCCCTCGACTACTCTCATCTTCACCACCTCCTCTGGCCTAATATTTATTTCCATTATATTTATAATTACATCACCCACGGAGGCTTAGCTTTCATGGGCTTCAAGTCGATAAACACACCATTTGCGTCCATTTTTCTTATCTTCTACCGAGACTGGGGAAAGATTTGGTTCACCATCAAAGACTTTAATTCCTTTTCCGATTCTATCTGGCAGGGTATAGAAGATGATTTGATCAATTAATCCTTCTTTCAAAAAAGCGGCGTTTAGCGTTGGACCGCTAGATAAAAGAATCTTTGCCCCAGAAGCAACAACTTCTTTAGGAGAGGACTTCACTATATAACCCAATTTGGGTATGAAAGCTTGATCCCTAGTTACAACAATCCTTTCTATCTTCAAGTTATCTAACTCATCTATCAGTTCCTTAGGATACTCTTGAATTGCATCATAGGTCTTACGACCCATCACCAGAACGTCAAATTTTTTGCACAACTCGATAAAGTCACTCCATAGTTCGTCAGGAATAAAGTCTTCATCACCGTTCTCTCGAGCAATATAGCCATCGGCAGAGATTACGTTGTACAAAGTAACCATTGCTAAGACTTTAATTACTATTAAATAGAGTCATCGCTTTCTCGCGACTTTCGTTGACCATCACCTCGAGCGCTTCGGTAATCTTCTTGGCCTCCTTCTTGATCTGCGCTAATTCCGGATCTTTAAACTTACCTAGAATCAGTTTGATAATCCCTTCCTCATCTTTGGGCTTCTTCGCCTTACCTTTGGGCGTGGCAGGCGAGACGCCAACTTTAATCCGTCCAAACTTCTGCGTCTTCAAGTTCTTAATAATCGAGTCGATGCCGCGATGGCCACCAGAACCGCGATCAAAAATGATTTTCAAGCGACCGAGCGGCAAATCAATGTCGTCGTGAATCACAACCAACTCCTCGGCTTTTTTAATCGAAGTTATAAGCGGCCTCAAACTCTTGCCGGAATTATTCATCATCCCCTCCGGCATAACCAAGAGCACTTTGGCCTTGCCGATCTTGGCACCGGAGACCAGAGCATTAGACTTCTTGTCCAACTTCCACTCACTGCCCTCAAACTTCTTCCGACAAACTTCCAAGATAATCCGCCCGGTATTATGCCGCGTACTCTCGTATTCCTCCCCCGGATTTCCTAATCCAACAATGATATATGACATGTTGGACACATTATACAAAAAAGAGTAAACTGGCGCCATGGAAAAAACTTGGCGTCAGAATTTGTGGGAAATCGTTAAGTTTATCGCCATTACTCTCATTATCGTTATCCCCTTTCGGATGTTCATTGCCCAGCCCTTTATCGTCTCCGGCGCTTCAATGGTTCCCACCTTTCACAACAGCGAATACTTGATCGTCGACGAACTTTCTTACTATCTTCGTTCCCCCGCTCGGGGTGAAGTTATCATCTTCAAGTATCCCAAGAATCCCAAAGTTTATTACATCAAACGCATCGTCGGTCTCCCCGGTGAGACAGTAACAATCAGGAACAATCAAGTCTTCGTCCAAAGCCCCGGCTCAACCGAAGAAGCCGTCACTTGGACCAATGTTGATAACGAAACTAAACCGATAGAGAACGCCGAGCCCGTTACTCTCGGTTCAAACGAATATTTCGTGATGGGTGACAATAGAACGGAAAGTTCCGACTCCCGCTATTGGGGCGCCCTACCGCGAAATCTAATTACCGGTCGCGCCTTTATCCGCCTCTTTCCCTTTGGTAAAGTGGGAATTAATCCCGGCGGTATTTAAAATTTAACCAAATATGACCAACAAAGAAAATCCCAACAACGACTTACAAGCACCCAAGGGTATGCGCGACATCTTCGGCAACGACTTCTTTGCTTATCAAGGCTTCTGTGAGAAGGCGGCCGAGGTGGCTCTCTATTACGGCTTCACTCCCATTGAGACACCAATTTTGGAAAAGACGGATTTGTTTGAGCGCGGCACTGGCGAGAGTACCGATATTGTCAGCAAAGAAATGTATAGTTTGAAAACGAAAGGCGGGGATTCTCTTTCTCTCCGGCCGGAACTGACGCCATCTATCATGCGCGCTTATTTGGAAAACGGCTTCCAATCCGAGCCCCAACCGGTGATGCTCTATTCCTACGGCCCCTTCTTCCGTCACGACAAGCCGCAGAAGGGTCGCTACCGCCAGTTCTATCAATTTAATCTCGACATGCTTGGTACTTCCAAAAGTATTGCCGATGCGATGGTGATCAAAGTGATTATGCTTATCCTAGCCGAAGCCGGTTTGAAAAATTTGCGTCTCCAAATCAATTCTATCGGCGACAAAGATTGTCGCCCCATCTTCAAACGCGAGCTGGTCAATTATTATAAGAAGCACGCTCGCGGTCTCTGCGAGGATTGTCGCGAGAGACTAAAGATTAATCCCCTGCGCGTCTTAGATTGCAAGGATCCTAAGTGTCAGGAATTGAAACTCGGCGCTCCCACTTCTATTGGCTACCTCTGCGAAGGTTGCAAACACCACTTCAAAGAGGTGTTGGAATATCTAGAGATGATGGAGATTCCTTATGAGATTAATAACACTCTGGTCCGCGGTCTGGATTATTATTCTCGCACAGTTTTCGAGATTATTGACGACCAAGTGGCCAATGAAAATAACGAACCGCTAACTGTTGCTGGCGGCGGACGCTATGATTACCTGGCTCGCTATTTGGGAAACAAGAAAGACATCTCCGCCGTCGGCGGCGCCATTGGTATTGATAGGATGATGCTCTCACCGAACTATCAGAGGCAGACACCGAGAATAGTAAAGAAGCCCAAAGTCTTCTTCATTCAGCTCTCTTTCGATGCTAAATTAAAAAGTCTCGCCGTAATTGAAATTTTACGCAAAGCAAGGATCCCCATGGCCCAATCGCTCTCCAAAGATTCACTGGGAACTCAACTGGGAATTGCCGAGAAGTTGCAGGTGCCTTACACCATCATCTTGGGGCAAAAAGAGGCCATAGATAACACCGTCATCGTCCGCAGTATGTGCAATCGCTCTCAAGACACGGTACCAATCGCCAAACTCCCGGAATATCTTAAGAATTTGAAGTAAAATTATAAAAACAGAAGCCCGATTTGATTTTCAAATCGGGCTTCATGGTCTCACCTCCACTAGATAAGGAAAGTCAGCGATCGTCACCGCGATACGCCGCGAGAACGAGACGCCCTCCTGACTCGCAACCCTCCGACTATACTGCCAATTGCTGTTCGGATCCCGGACGAAACCGCTCGCATCGTCAATGACATAGACATAGCCATGGCCGACGATGGTATCCGACTTCGGTCCGAGGATCTCCAGCTTCAGATTGTTCCGATCTTCTTCAATGAACATCGGATAGCCGAGGTTCCTGGCGTTATTCCTGAAGACCGCCTTCAAGATAGCGATCGCCGGATCGCTCGAGGCAAAAACTTCGCCTCGGACCGGTGATACCAACTTGTGACCATAAGGAATACGAATCCAAGAACCATGGAATAGACACCCTCGTTCTCGTCTGAAACCCCAAAGAAGCTCTTCTTTGGTCATAAGTTTCCTCCTTTCTCTTTTAGAATGACGAGGTTCTTCCGTTTATCATAATAGCATACAAACATATTTTAGTCAATAGTGCTTGCCAATCAGCGGCGGTTTGTGCTAGTCTGGAGACCACATGATTAGAATCGAAGTTAAACGAGATAGCACCGAATCGAGCTCCGGTGTTTTACGTCGCTTTTCCAAGCGCGTTCAGGGTGCCAATATCGTTCGCCACGCTAAGACCCTCCGCTTCACTGAGCGACCTCTCTCTCATTATAAGAAGAAGAAATCGGCCCTCGTGCGCCTCGAACGCCGCGCCGCCTATGAGAAGCTCAAAAAGCTTGGCAAAGTCCCAACTGCTCCCGCCCGACGTTAAAAAACGTCTCAAAGATTTCGTCCTCGGACCAGATTATGACCTAAGTGTGGCTTGGGTCAGTTCAGCTGTCATTCATAAAATTAATTTAACTTATCGCCACAAAGATAAGCCGACCAATATTTTGAGTTTTCCCCTCGGACCAAACGAAGGCGAAATTTTGCTTTGTCGCGAGCTGATGGAAGACCAAGAAGCCGTTCCTTTGTTTATCCACGGCCTGGTTCATTTGAAAGGTTACGACCATGGTAGTAGAATGGAGCAAGAAGAAAAGAAGGTAATCGATTTCTTCAACTCTCATGCCACGAACTATCATCGCCGGCCTTGATATCGGTACGTCCGCCATTCGCTTGGTGGTTCTGGAAGGTGGCCAAGAAACTAAAACTCCGCGCATTCTCGCCCAAGTAAGAAAAGAGTCTCATGGTCTCCGGCGCGGCTATATCACTAATTTCGAGGAAACGCTTTCCAATCTGCGCGAGGCCGTTCGCGAGGCCGAGCGCCAAGCTAAAGTACCGATCAAAAGCGTCTTTTTAGGCATTGGTGGAATAACCCTCGAGGCCAAAGTTAGTGACGGACAAATCGCCGTCTCTAAAGCTGACCTGGAAATTAGCGAGAATGAGGTCAAGCGCGTAATTGAAGCCAGTGAACAAAGTTTGGGTGATATGACTAACCGTCATATTATCCACACTATCCCTCTCTCTTTCAAACTCGATGGTCATAAGATTATGGGCCGACCGGAAGGTCTCAAGGGTAGTCGTTTGGAAGTCAAAACTCTCTTTGTCCACTGTCTTAATCAGCATTTACAAGATTTGGTCAGAGTGACAGAGTCTGCCGGCCTGGCGGTAGAAGACGTTGTCGCTGCGCCAATAGCAGCCAGTTTCCCGACAATTACTCCGGCTCAGAAGGTGGCCGGTTGTATTTTAGCCAACATTGGATCCCAAACTACTTCGGTTATAACTTTTGAAGAAAGCATCCCGGTGGCACTCAAGGTTTTGCCTATTGGCGCCAATGACGTTACCAACGATATCGCTCTCGTGCTCCGAGTTTCGATTGAAGAAGCGGAGCGAATGAAGTTGGATCCTAATTACGCGATTACGGTGAAAAGAAAACTCGATGAAATTATTGAAGCCCGTCTGATTGATATGTTTGAATTGATTGAAAATCATTTGAGAAAAATCGGTCGTAGCGGTTTACTGCCCGCCGGCATTGTGATTGTCGGCGGCGGTGCCCATGTCGATGATATGGAAAAGATTGCCAAGAACACTTTGCGTTTGCCGGTTAAAGTTTTTGACCCACTCACCGATCCTTTTCTCAAAAGTCAGATGAAAGATTCCGCTTGGTCTGTCGCTTACGGCCTCTGTCTTCAAGGCTTAGGCAAGGAAACCGACAACTCTATTATGGACCCGATTAAGGGTATTTTTAAACGTCTAACGCAGTGGTTTAAGGAGTTTTGGCCCTAAAATCGGCCTAGTTGCATTTTCCAGTATTCTTGTTAACCTTAACGTATCCCATTAGGAAAAAATATTTTTACCCATGCCTAAAATTGACCCAGAAATTGAAGCGTTTGCTCGTATCAAGGTAGTCGGAGTCGGTGGCTCCGGAACTAATGCTGTTAATCACATGGTTAGATCCAATGTTAAAGGCGTGGAATTCGTGGCGGTTAATACCGATGCCCAGGACCTCCATCACTCGCTCGCGAAGAAAAAAGTGCACATCGGCAAAAACTTAACTCGCGGCTTGGGCACCGGAATGAACCCGGAACTGGGTCGCAAAGCGGCTGAAGAAAGTATCGAAGAAATCCAAGATGTATTGAAGGGTGCGGATATGATCTTCCTCGCTTGCGGTACCGGTGGTGGCACCGGTTCGGGTGCTACTTCGCCTATCGCTAAGGCGGCAAAAGATCAAGGCATCCTTACCGTCGCGGTAGTTACTCGCCCCTTCTTTTTTGAGGGTAATCAACGAATGCAAATCTCCGAACGCGCGATTGAAGAAATCCGTAAAGAGGTTGATGCTTTGATTGTCATCCCCAACGACCGACTTTTGAGTTTGATTGATAAGAACACGACCTTCGCCAATGCCTTTGCCACTTGTGATGAGATTCTCCGCCAAGCAGTTGAGGGTATTTCCGACCTAATTACGATGGAAGGTATCGTCAACGTCGACTTCGCTGACATCCGCGCCGTTATGGCCAACGCCGGCCCGGCTTTGATGGGTATCGGTCGCAGCGCCGGCGAGAACCGCGCCGTCGAGGCCGCTCGCGGCGCTATCAATTCCCCGCTTTTGGATATCTCAATCGAAGGAGCCAAGGGTGTCCTCTTTGCTATCGCCGGTGATCAGAATATGACCATGTTTGAGATTCAAGAAGCCGCCAAAGTGATTATTGAATCCATTGATTCCAATGCCAAGGTAATCTTCGGCGCTTTCCGTGACGATAAGTTGAATAAGAACGAAATCAAAGTCACCGTTATTGCCTCCGGCTTCCCTGAGAACATGAAACGCAAACCAGTAGGTAATACCGAGATTAAAGATGATTCCAAGATTATTTTAAACGAGATGAGTGAATCCAAACCATTTAAGAAAGCCGAACCGCCGACTAACCATGTTAAAAATATCAAGCCTCAATCTGAACCGGCGGATGAAGACGACGAAGACTGGTCATCCATTCCCGCTTTCCTCCGTCGACCGAAGCAAAAATAATAAATTAATAATTATCTATCTAGTATGATCTTTGATCTTGCAATCATCGGCGGCGGCCCAGCAGGGGCTAGCGCCGGTATTTATGCCGCTCGTAAAAAATTAAAAACAGTCTTAATCGCCAGCGACTTCGGCGGCCAATCATCGGTTTCCGTAGAAATCCAAAATTGGATCGGTTTCAAATCTATTTCCGGTGAACTCTTGGCAAAACAAATCAAGGACCATCTCTACTCTTATGAGGGGGAAGATTTAATTATCAAGGAGGGACGCCAGGTCAACAAAGTAATTAAGTCCGGCAACACTTTTACGATTACCGACAACACCGGTGAGAACTTCGAAGCTAAGACGGTTATAATTACCACCGGCGCTTCCCGCCGCCACCTTGCCGTCCCTGGAGCTAAAGAGTTTGAACAGAAGGGTATCACCTATTGCGCCACGTGCGATGGGCCACTTTTTGCCGGACAAGACGTGGTCGTTATCGGCGGCGGCAACGCGGCGATTGAAACCGCGATGCAGTTGGCGGCTTATTGTAAAAGCGTTACCGTCCTCGAACGAGAACCTAAATTTAAAGCCGAGGAAATCACGGTGGAAAAACTCCTGGCTAACCCCAAAGTTAAAGCCTTGACCAATGTCGAAGTCCAGGAATTTAAGGGTGAAAAATTTGTTAAGTCGGTTATTTATAAAGATCGCGTCACTGATAAAGTGACCGAGTTGCCAACTACCGGGGTTTTTGTGGAAATCGGCTTTATTCCCACCACTGATTTTGTCCGTGGTTTAGTCGATCTTACTGATTTTGGAGCCATCAAAGTTGACCACAAAACTCAAAGAGCTTCCTTAATCGGTATCTGGGCCGCCGGCGACTGTACCGACGTCCTCTATCATCAAAACAATATCGCCGTCGGTGATGCCATCAAAGCTCTCGAAGACGTTTACTCTTATCTTCATTTGCAGTCTTAAGTGACGCTGATACAATACGGCTATGAACTTCAAGATTACTGGCGGGCGGACGCTCCACGGTACGGTTCGAATTAATACCTCCAAGAACGCAGCGGTGGCTCTCCTTTGCGCCTCGTTGCTGAACGAGGGGACCAGCACCTTTCGTAATGTTCCCAGAATTGAAGAGGTTAATCGGATTATCGAGGTCTTGGAAAGTATCGGGGTTAAGACCAAGTGGCTGAATGGTAAAGATTTGCAAATCACGCCACCAGTCAAATTGGAATTGAAAAAGTTAGATAAAGAAGCGGCAATTAAGACTCGGAGCGTCATCATGCTCTTGGGTCCCTTGATGCACCGAGAAAAAACCTTCACTCTCCCCCACCCCGGCGGTTGTAAGTTGGGCGCCCGTTCAGTCCGTCCTCATCTTTTTGTCTTTGAAAAATTGGGAGTAAAAGTCGCCTCACGTCATGATGATTATTTAATCGATTCCCGCAAAGCCAAAGTCAACAAAGTAGTGCTCTATGAGTCCGGCGACACGGTCACCGAGAACGCCTTAATGGCCGCGGCTAAATTGCCGGGCGCAACGACAATCAAATTCGCCACGGCCAACTATATGGTCCAGGATCTCTGCCAATATTTGTTAACCCTAGGGGTTAAGATTGATGGCATTGGCACTACTACTCTAACAGTAACCGGCACGGAAAAAATAGATAAAGACGTGGAATTTTATTTAAGCGAAGACCCCATTGAGGCGATGCTTTTTCTCGCTATCGCCGCCACTACCGGCTCGGCCTTAAGAATCGAACGAGTGCCTATCGACTTCCTCGAGTTAGAATTATTAAAGTTAGAAAAGATGGGTTTTAAATATAAAATTACCAAACATTATAAGAGTGACAACGGCTGGACTAATCTGGTCGATATAGAAACTAAACCGTCCAAACTGAAAGCGCTGGAAGAAAAGATCCATCCCGCACCTTACCCCGGACTTAATATCGACAATCTTCCCTTTTTTGTCCCTATTGCCACTCAAGCCAAGGGTCGGACATTGATCCATGATTGGGTCTACGAGAATCGCGCTATTTATTATTTGGAGATGACCAAACTTGGTGCCAACGTAATGCTGGCCGACCCTCATCGAGTAATTATCGATGGACCAACGCCGCTTCGCGCCGCGGAAGTAATTTGCCCGCCGGCGCTTCGGCCAGCCGTGATTATCTTAATTGGCATGCTCGCCGCTCGCGGTGAATCTATCCTCCGCAATGTTTACTCCATTAATCGCGGTTATGAGAATTTAGTGGAACGATTGAAAAAATTGGGAGCAAAAATTGAGAGCATTGAATAAAAAATCCCATCTCGCCGAAGGCGGATGGGATTTAAACTCTGTTCCCCAATCAAATAATCTTACCAGCCACCAAGACCGGAACCGGCCCGACAGTCAGCCATCCGCCAATTCGTCCTGCCAGTGGCGGCTCGTTGGCAATCACGCCTATTGCCCGGTTCTCGCGTCGGCCCGTAGGCCTCGACGTGAGTCCGTGGCGCCTTGCCCTGGTCTTGCCAGTTGGTCCCCCTGGCAATCATCGCTAGGATACTCGAGGCTACATGTTCAATCCGTCTTTCCGGCAGATATTTGCCGATTGAGAGAACCAGGACATCCTTGCCCCAACGCAGATAGCGGAGGGAAAAACTGTGGCTCTTGTTTCCCTGTTCCAACTGCTTTAGGAACAAGTGTGGCTGACCAAGAGCCGGAATCGCCGAATCGAAGGAGAAACCGAACTCGAGGTCTAAGGGCGGCTTCCTCTTACCATTTAAGTCCGCCATGGCCGCTATTACCCGGTCGGCCATAGTCCCCTTCTCGGCAACCACTTTGCTTGTTAACTGCGACATCACCAACCTCCTCTAAAACAAAGGCCTAGGAACGAAAAAACTCCCAGCGTCCGAGCGGGGAGATTTGATCTGTGGAACTTGAGTCCAATGCATCAAGCCGAAGCAATCTCCCCTTTGGGAACGGCAATAAGAAGGGCCTTCAAAGTGAGAGACCCGACTCTTGCCCATTGCTTAAACATTTGAGGCATGACGTATATGATAGCGCAAACCAAAATTTAGTCAAAATAAAACCGCCGGTTTGGTTGCAAGGCCAAACCGGCGGATTCTCCCAAAGAAAAACGGGTTGTTAGGACGACGCTCGCCCAGTCAATTTCGCCTCTCCCTCATGGACACCGCAATCGCACTTCTTCCCCTCAGCGTTGAAGGCGCAATCCTGAGCATGGCCCAGCCTGACACATTGTCGCAGCCGAGACAACAGAATGTGCTTGGACCCCTCTTCCGACGAGGCCGAATCCGACTCCCTCATCAACCGGTGCAGATATTCGGCTTGGTCTCGGGAGGACAACCGCTTGTCGAAGAAGCCGCTTTTTGGTAGCCAGAAGGCTCGAAGCTGGAAGGCGTCGGCGTAGACTGGCGAACCATCATCGTAATGCAGGCGACCGCAAGCATCACAACGGTAGACGCTGGCAAAGGAGGAGATACCGATACGGTAAGTAACCACGTAAGCCGGCTCTACTCTGACAGCTCCATCGCACTCCGCTTCAGCACAAGGAAAGGTGCCGGGACGAGCACTGAGAACGACGGTGGCAACGACAGGGTCAGCTCCCAACCCTGGCTCCGGCACTAAAGCGGCCGGCCGTAATGGAGTTCTGAATCTGGACATCTGACCCCCTTTCAGAAAAAGAAGTTTGGAAGAGCGCCTTGGCGCTCTCCGCCATAGTCAACAAGTCATTAGGGTAATCAGCGAAAGGGAGACGATACAGGAATGCTCGCTGTCTTTCCCACTTGGCCCCGGCCGAAGTCTCCCATAGGGGAAGGAAGAACAGGAACTGGACTAGGCCCGAAGCGAAGATTGGGCCGTAGAAATCCTCCAGGAGATCTCTCCCGGACAATCCCGCATCGACCAGTTTGATCATAAAAGACTGGAAGGGCATCTGGTCGAAGACATTGTAATCATCGGCCTTCAGGATCTCGACGGCGGTTTGAAAACGAGCCAAGTTCTGAGACAGGGAACCAAGGCCACCAGTGGTAATCGGCCCGCAAACTTGGATAACCGGCCCATTCTCGGACATTCTTCTCAAGACCCTCAAGGCAATCTGACCGAGATCTCTGAAGTCCCTAGCTCCACGAGCCTGCTCCAGATCAAAATAGGTCCAATATGACGGCAGTTGTTGGTCCATTATTTCACCTCCTTTCGCGGTGTTAAGGACCAGTTCTGCTAGCAAACTAACACAGATTGATGAAGATGAAAAGTGGGCGGTACAGGACTCGAACCTGTGACCCTGTCTACGTCAAAGACATGCTCTACCAACTGAGCTAACCGCCCGGGTGTGCGTTTAATTTAACAGAAAATTAAATAAATTTCTAGCCCGTCTTGATCCTTTGCCATTTATGCAAAATAACGAAACCAATAATCACAAACAAGGTCATTGTCATTAGGGCGATGCGATAAATCAAGCTCCCAGTTCCCCAGATGGCAATAATGCTACCCCAAGCTAAAGGTCCCAAAAGGGAGGCAAAACGTTCCGACAAAGTATAGAAAGTGAAACCATAACCTAACTCGTCTTTATTCAAAAGTTTACTCAAGTAAGAACGAGTGACAGTCCAAATCGGCCCCATCAAGAATCCTAAGATAAGAGAAAATACAACGAGAGAGAAAAAGCTTTTAGATAAAGCCAATGAGGGGATTAATACTACCCAACCCAACAAAATGTATTTTAAGGTTTTGAGATCACCGATTTTATCAGCAATCCAACCAAAGACGATACCACCAATGGCCGACATTAGTAAGATGGCCATCAATAAAATATTTTTCGTCACATCAGAAACGGCGAACACTCTTTCCATGTAAATCGGATAATTATTAGAAATAGTGATCAAGGCATCGTTAAAGAAAGAGAAAGAAACTAACATCGGTATCGCGATGGATATAGAGAAAAAGGCGGCCATCTTTTTGAAGTATTCTCTTTCTCCGTCTTTGAGCAATTGGAGATCCAGTTCTCTGCTTCTAGGTTTGCTATCTGTGAAAAAAATCATCATCGGCAAGGCTAGAACGATAAACAAGATCAATGAAGGAAATAATGGTTGTAATCTGGTAGCTGATAAAGGAATAGCTATCAGCAAGCCAACAACCTGGCCCAGGCTGTTAGAAAATTGACCGATACCAGAAGCTCTAGCTCGATGTCCGGTATCAGCAACATCTTCGATCAAAGTGTTATAAAAGACGAAGGAGAGCTGGTAGAAATATTGGCCAAGCAAGAATAATGACGCGATAACAAAAATATTTTGATTTCCAAGATAAGCAAAAATGGCGGCGAGACCATAGCCCAGGAAGGTTCCGATTGTGGCAAAGTTTAATAAGTATTTCCTCCCACCATGCTTATCAGTAAAAGCGGCCAGAGTCGGAGCCGAGAGGAGTAACATAATGGAAGAAATGGCAAAGATAGCGTTATACCAAAAGTCGGATAGTCCGCCATCAATAACCATCCATTGCGAAAAATACAGTAAAAAATTAATAAAAACTAAGGAATTGGCAAAATCGTAAAGTGACCAATAAAAAAGTTTCTTTTTGTTCATTCTGGCGGAGGCGAGAGGATTTGAACCTCTGAGGGACTTTCGCCCCTTCCGCGTTTCGAATGCGGTGCCTTCAACCACTCAGCCACGCCTCCATTGCCCATTAGCCTAGCATTTTTTGCGGTTTTTTCAAAAGATGATATAGTGATGGCTACAAATTGGCCCTATCGTCTAATGGTTAGGACATCACCCTTTCACGGTGGTAATCCGGGTTCGACTCCCGGTAGGGTCACAGGTTAATTATGAGAAGATTCTATATAACAGGTGTTTCCGGTGTGGGTAAATCTAGCGTAGCTGAAAAATTAAAAGGAAGAGGAATATCTTCAATTGATCTCGACGAAGTCGACAATTTATGTAATTGGGTAAATAAAAAAACAAAAAAAATATCTAATTGGCGTTCTGGTATTGGCAGTGACTTTTTAGAGTCGCACGAATATATTTGTGATAAAGAAAAACTAATCGCCCTAATGAACAAGTATTCGGATATTATTGTAGTTGTTGGGATTGTTGATAATCAATCTGAGATTATTGATCTCTTTGATAAAATTCTTCTTTTTCATTGCGATGAAGAAATTTTTCTCAAACGAATCGAAAATCGGACCAACAATGACTTTGGAAAACATGACTCTGAGAAAGAAATGATACTGGGTTGGTACAGAGATTTTGAAAAAGAAATGATCGAAAAAGGCGCTATATCTATAAATACCAAAGAACCACTGGATGCAATTGTGGATAAAGTTATCAAACAAATAGGATAAAAATTGGTCACAACTAATATTTCTAATCAAACTAATCTGTAGTATAATAACAACAGCTTAGTTTGTTCTTAGTTTCTTCATCGAATCCCCTCCGGGATCCTCCGCCGGCAAAGAGATCGAGACCCCACCGGCGGGGGTCCTTTTTTTTATTTGCCTCCTAACTTATGCTAGACTCTGAAGATATGAAGATTCTCGCTATTGAGACCAGTTGCGACGAGACCGCCGTTAGTGTGGTCGAGGCCAAGGGTGATACCGAGCACCTGCAATTCGAAGTCTTAAGCCATCTTATCTCTTCCCAGATCGCTCTCCATACGAAGTGGGGTGGCGTCGTCCCCTCTCTCGCCAAACGCGAACACGCTCGTAATTTATTGCCTCTCCTCTTAGAATCACTTTATGAATCCGGCCTGGTTAACCCGAAACAGAAAAAGATCCGAGACAATTTGACGATTCAGGAAGCAGCCGAAGTGCGACGAATTCTCGAACGGGAACCGGAACTACTCGATCTCTTCCTCCAACATATCCCCGCCATCAAGCCACCGGAAGTTGATATTATTGTCGTCACTCAAGGTCCGGGCTTGGAACCGGCGCTCTGGGTCGGAATTAATTTGGCCAAAGCCCTCTCTTTTGTCTGGAAGATCCCCGTTATTCCCGTCAATCATATGGAGGGTCACATTCTCTCCGTCATGGCCACCTTGGACAAGAAGCAACCGAAAATAAATAATATCAAATTTCCTGTTCTATCTCTCTTAATTAGCGGTGGGCATACGGAATTAGTCTTGTCTAAAGATTGGTTAAATTATCAAGTTATCGGCCAGACTCGCGATGATGCCGTGGGCGAAGCTTTTGATAAAGTGGCCCGCATCCTCGGCTTACCTTATCCGGGTGGACCGGAAATTAGTCGTTTGGCCGACCTCGCTTCCGGCCACCCGCCAGAGAAATTACCTCGACCGATGTTAAACAGTAATGATTTTGATTTCTCTTTCTCTGGCTTAAAAACCGCCGTCCTCTATTTAGTCAAAAAACTCTCGCCCTTGAGCCAGATTAATCGGGTGGAGATCGCTCGCGAATTCCAGCAAGCGGTCATTGATGTTTTGATAACCAAAACCGGCCGAGCAATCCAAAAATATCATCCTCATACTCTCGTGATTGGCGGTGGAGTCGTGGCCAACAAGGACCTGCGAGAAAAATTTGGGGAAGTAATCAAAGAGCACTTCCCCACTGTCAGATTGCTCGTCCCCGACCTCTCCCTCTCGACCGATAACGCCACCATGATTGCTCTGGCCGGCTATCTCCGCGTCCAAGCGGCCGAAGGCCAAGTTCCGACAAATGATTTTGCCGCCCATGGTACTCTCCCTTTATCTTAGACCGGTTTTTTGCTAAGATTTAGGCCATCTATGGACGAAAAACAGACCCCGGAGAAATTCCTCAAACCCTATAATCCTAGCGAAACCGAAGATAGAGTCTACCGAGAATGGGAGGAAGGTGGTTATTTTACCCCCGAGAAAGTTAATGCTGACAGTAAAGAAACTTTCTCGATGGTTCTACCACCACCCAATGTTACCGGCGCTTTACACATGGGTAGCGCTTTAATGTTGGCAATTGAGGACATCATGGCTCGCTACGCTCGCCTTAAGGGCCAGAAGACGCTCTGGATCCCCGGCACTGATCACGCCGCTATTGCCACTCAAGCAGTGGTGGAAAAAGAGATTAAGAAGAAAGAAGGTAAATCTCGTCATGATTTAGGACGAGAAGAGTTGCTCAAGCGCATTGATGAACACGCCGCCATTACTCACGATAGAATCGTTAGCCAAATGCGCAAACTAGGCGCCTCGCTCGACTGGTCTCGCGAGGCTTTCACCCTAGACGAAAAACGGAGTTTGGCCGTCCGCACCGCTTTCAAAAAGATGTATGACGACGGCCGCTTGGCCCGCAAATATCGCGTGGTTAATTGGGACCCCAAGGGCCAGACTACTATTTCGGACGATGAGATCGAATATGAAACTCGTAAAACCAAACTCTACACTTTCAAATACTCCAAAAATATTCCCCTAACTATTTCCACCACCAGACCGGAGACCAAATTAGGCGATACGGCAATCGCCGTTCACCCGGACGATAAGCGTTATCAAAAGTTTATTGGTCAAGAATTTAAAACTGTTTTTGCCGGCGAAGAAATTACTTTGCGAATAATCGCTGACAAAGCAGTTGATCCGGAATTTGGCACCGGTGCCCTCGGGGTCACTCCCGCCCACAGTATGATCGACTGGGAGATGGCCGGCCGGCAAACTCCTCCCCTTCCTATCAAACAAGTAATTGACGAGTTTGCCAAAATGACCGTGGGGATGGAGGAAGTAAAAGGGAAAAAAGTGGCCGAAGCCAGAGAAGCCGTCGTGGCTTGGTTAAAGCAAGAAGGTTTGTTGGAAAAAGAAGAAGAGATTGAACACAACATCGCTCTGGCCCAAAGAACGGGCGGCGTGATCGAACCTTTGCCTAAGTTACAATGGTTTGTCTTAGTCGACGCTTTTCGCGATCAGATGAAGAAGGTGGTGACCGATGGCGAAATCAAAATTATTCCCGATCGGTTTGAGAAAACTTATTTCCATTGGATAGACAATCTTCGCGACTGGTGCATCTCCCGCCAGATTTGGTATGGTCATCGCATTCCGGTTTGGTACAAGGGAGAGGAAATATATGTTGATATAGAGCCACCAAAAGGCGACGGTTGGATTCAAGATGAAGATACTTTGGACACTTGGTTCTCCTCGGGACTCTGGACCTTCTCCACTCTCGGTTGGCCGGACGAAAAAGAGTTTGCCGCTAATCGGCAATACCATCCCACCAGTGTTTTGGAAACCGGTTCGGACATTCTCTTCTTCTGGGTCGCTAGAATGATTTTGATGAGTACTTATCTCTTAAACGAAGTGCCGTTTAAAACTGTTTATCTCCACGGCCTGGTTCGTGACACTAAGGGACGGAAAATTTCCAAATCACTTGGCAACAACGTCGACCCTCTGGAAATGATTGCCAAGTATGGAGCCGACGCCGTCCGGATGTCTTTGATTGTCGGCGTCGGCCCTGGCAATGACAGTAAGATCGATGAACAGAAGATCAAAGCCTACAAACACTTCGCCAATAAAATTTGGAATGTCACCCGTTTCATCCTGACAAATTGCCCGGCCGAAACTTGGAAATCGGATTTCCAAGTAAATCATCCCTATCTTGAGGAGTTAGCTGAACTAAAAAAAGATATTACGAGCGATATGGACAACTTCCGCTACTACTTAGCAGCGGAAAAACTATATCACTATATCTGGCACACCTTGGCTGACAAGATTATTGAAGAGGCTAAAAAAGATCCTGGTGTCCAAACCATCCTCCCTCAAATACTGACCACCTGTTTAAAACTGCTCCATCCCTTCATGCCTTTCATTACCGAAGAAATTTGGTCACTGATACCCCATCAAGAAATTAGACGACTTCTGATTGCTGAATCATGGCCCCAATAGAATTAGCCCCGATAATCTTTGCGATTGCCGCTGGCGTGATTCCGGCCATCTTCTGGCTTTGGTTCTGGCTTCATGAAGACGAGGCTCATCCGGAACCAAAACCGTTGATTGGTCTGGTTTTCGTTTTTGGCTGCTTGGCCGTTATCCCCGCTTTTATTTTAGAAAAGGCCTTAGGAGTTACGGATGTCTTAGGATCAGGAAATGAGCTGTTCTTGATTCTGTTGATCTGGGCGGTAATTGAAGAGGGATTAAAATTCCTTGCAGTCTATGGTGTCGCCCTTAAATCCCGGTTTTATGACGAGCCCGTTGATGCGATGATTTATATGATTACGGCGGCGCTGGGCTTTGCGGCGGTGGAAAACACCCTCTTCATCTTGAGCAATCTGCTCGATAAAGGACCCAATGGGATTGAATATTTGTTAACTGGCAATTTTCGCTTTCTAGGCGCTACTTTAGTCCATATCGTGGCCAGCGCCTTAATCGGCTGGGCCATCGGCCTGACTTACAATTCCCGACTGGGGAAAAAAATTGGTTACTTTATTTTGGGCTTGACTGGGGCCATTGTCTTGCATGCTCTCTTTAACTACTTTATAATTAAGAGCAATGGCGGTCAGATTTTCAAAATCTTTGGATTGTTGTGGCTCGCTGGCGTCGTGATTATTTTTCTCTTCGAGAAAGTCAAGCAAGATATTAACCAAAAAACCATTTCATCAATTTAGTTATGCAAAAGAAACGATCATTTTTCGAACGAATCACCGGCTCGGTCTCCGTTAACGATGACGACCAAGACAATGTCATCACACCGGGTAGTAACGGCGGCAAAGAAAGTTGGCTGGACACTCCGGAGGAAGGCGAATTGGCCGTGGATGTTTACCAGACCCCGTCTGAGATCGTGATTAAGACGATGGTCTCCGGAGTTAAGCCGGAAGACCTGAATATCGCGATTACGCGAGAAATGGTTACCATCAAGGGCAAACGAGAATCCGTTCGAGAGATTAATGATGATAATTACTTCCAACGCGAGCTTTATTGGGGCGCCTTTTCTCGCACTATTCTCCTCCCGGCCGAGGTGGAAGTAGAAGAAGCCGAAGCAATTGAGAAACACGGCCTCTTAACCATCCGTTTACCTAAGATAGATAAAGACAAAACCTCAAGCTTGAAAGTTAAATCACTATAGGTTAAAGTTTAGCGGAAGCCCCCAAGAAAGCGGGCATGCCCAGATAGCTCAGTTAGTAGAGCATTCCCCTGAAGAGGGAAGGGTCGTCAGTGCAAGTCTGACTCTGGGCACCTTATGGACTTTTCGCCGGTAACTTAAACGCCTCGTTTAAGTTCTGAAGTTGAGGTTGAATCTGCTGATAAGTCTTAAGAAGTTGATCGAGGTAGGGTTGCGAATAATAATAACCGACAACGGTCAGACCGATGATTACTAGCCATCGTAAAACCGACCAAGCGGTGGCCCAACGCTGCGCCCGTAGGAGCTTATGCAACATCTTGTTGTTTTCCAGTAAGATATCTCTTTCGCTTGATTCGAGCATAGGTGACTATAGTATAACAAAGGATCTAATTACATTTGTAACAAGTGCGTACCCAATTAGAAATCGTGCCGCCAGCATGACTTATGTAGGCATATTCAATCTTCATATCAGCTTCGGACCAAGCGCCAGGACAATTATTTGGTATATACCCACTTTCAACTTTGCTACGTAGGTACATCACTCGGCAATAATTATTCGTATAACAAGTTCTTACCATGTTGGACCAGAGGCCACCATTGTTTTCGCTCATGCCCACATATTCCAACTTCCCATCGGCCTCGGTCCAAGTTGCCGGACAATTATTCGGTGTATACCCCGTCTCACTTTTGCTACGTAGGTACATTATACCCTCACCAGAAGGATTGGGAGCAGCCGGAGTAACCGCAATCGTGCCAGTCGTAGTAATCGGATTCGGCGTCAAAGTAATCCCCGCTCCGGCCGTTAGAGAAGTAACGCCACTAGCCCCTCCTCCACCAGAACTAGGTTTACAGCAAAGAAAAGGATTGGTGTCACCGCAACTATAAGTGGAGACTTTAAGTTGATCCTGCCGCCAGCGATTACCGGTTACTCCTCCTGCACCAGTACTCCACCCCAAACAATCAGTACTAACGTCTAATGTGTTATTGTCGGTGCTCACAGAAAAAGCATTAAACCAGCCAGTAGCGTTTGGTAAACCATTTGAAAAATCCGCCCCATTGCAAACCCGACTGCCAGCCAGAGCTGGTTTAGGATCATTAGCACAAAGAGCATCCGCCGCTGCGTAACCCCCACGAAGACCATTGTAAGTAGCAGCCGTTGCTCCGACATAAACACCAGCACCACCGCCGCCAGAAGTTCCTCCGCTACCATCTCCGGACTTGCAGGCGAACACTTGGTAAGTGACATCACAAGTACTCACACTCGGGAAATTTTTGACGGTATAAATAAACATCGGCCCATATGTCCCCACATTACCATTAGACCAGCCGTCACAATCCGTGGTGGTATAAGTAGACGGGTTCGTCATAACAACGCTATATTGACCGGTGCTTACCCATCCACGAGCAGTAGGCAAAGCGTTCCCTGCTTGGAGCCACCTTGAAACTTCCGCTCCACTACAAACGTGATAGCCTGGTGCGCCGTGAGCTTGGACCCAGTCACTCATCGCTTTGTAACCACCAAAATTGCCATTGTGAGAATCGCTAGTCGCGATCAAATCAACTAGAGAATCTCCTCCCCCGCCACCAGTAGTACTAGTCGCATTTCCCATCTCCAGAATCGTTTTGCAATTTAATCCGTTCTCATCACAATACTTCTCGGCCCCGATATTGCCCTGGGCCTTAAAGACAAAGCTAGCATCATAACCAGTGGTACTGGCAAAACGAAAGGAATCCGGTGAAGTAGCCAAGGGATCATTGGCCACAAACAACTTACCAAGAGGAGCCAAGAGCCCCAAGATGCCAAAACCACCTTGTTTCAGTTGAGCGATTGAAGAAACGTTGATAGGAGCATCACAACCAGGATAACCGGAGGGACAGGTGGGGGGTGTACCGAGAGGCGGATCAGACCAAGCGGCCGAAACTAGATTCGTGACCGCTAAGACGCTGACGACGATGAGTAAAAAAGAAAGCTTTCTGAACATAAAAATTTAATTACTACTGGTTAATGATTGTAAAATGTTTTGACGTTGCTTCGCGGTCAAAACCGGCTTGATTGACGTTTTAAGTGATTTTAAAATTACTTGTTCCTGTTTCTGGTTCACTAGGGCTGGCGCCGAGTTATCAAAGTTGGGCTGGACAAAGACGTTCGGCGACCTGGTCTCCAACGAACTCAAAATTTTATCCTTTTCGGCTTCGGTTAGAGTTGGGCCTTGGGTCGAAGAACTGGTTGAGTTTTTATCATTCCAATAACGATTAGACTTCACAACCAGAAACACCAAGATTAACAATAAAACCGCCGCCACAGCGTAAGTAACTGATAAAACCTTTTTGTCCACACCCTAAATTATACCGTCAAGTAAGCCGACAAACAATAGGAAGCGGTGATAAGGGTGCTCCCAGCTGGAATCGAACCAACATTTACCCCTTAGGACGGGGTTGTTCTATCCGTTGAACTATGGGAGCGAGATCTTTAGAGACCTAAGAAGCCGGAGATAGTGGGCTTGTCGAAACCAACAATGATGGACTCCTCGCCTTCCTCATCAGTGATGACAATAACCGGCACGCCCATCTGGCCGGATTTATCAACCATTTCTTGGCGCCTAGTGGCATCTAAGCCCACATTATAATCCTCGTAAGCGAGATGATTGTCGTTGAAAAACTCCTTCGCCATTTTGCAATAATGACAGGAGGAAGTGGAATAGATTTGAATTTTTTTAGCCATAGTTCGTACATTCTATCAGAGCTCGCTTAAGCGAGCAAGATTGTCGCCAGGAGCCAGTTTGTTGGGCTTCTGGTAGTCACAAAGGTCGCACTTATGAGTCAGGATGATTTCCCCACCCTTCTGCTCAAAGCTTACTGGGCGCATTAGGCCGCCGCAGGCGGCCGCTCTATCGCCGGGGTTCACATCCACATGCTTGCTCCAGAGGCACTCAGGGCAATGGTTAGTATAACCATTGCCCTTGACCTCCGCGCCACAACGTTCGCACTTAAAATCCTCCTGGTTTTTGATAAATTTTGTGGACATATCTAGTGCGGGATACGGGAATCGAACCCGTGTCTCAACCTTGGGAAGGTCG